>Ga0099364_10005143_pt1 | contig 19535 bp, 13 predicted proteins | sample TergutTh196P3_FD_73070 | JGI IMG/M metagenome (GOLD analysis project Ga0099364, IMG submission 73070) | Microcerotermes parvus P3 segment gut microbial communities from Pointe-Noire, Republic of the Congo - Th196 P3 | ecosystem: Host-associated > Arthropoda: Insects > Digestive system > Gut ... | reverse complement strand
CGCTTCTCTTGCTATAAGCGAAGAAGCCGCCGCTTTAATAAAAGATTCGCACCCTGTTTATGACAACACAGCGGAAGAAATAAAAGCAAAAGTAAATGCAATATACACAACCATAAAATTCAAAAGCAATGAACCGCGTTCATGGCTTCCAACGATTGGGTTTTTGCTTCCCAAAATAGATATAGAAGGAATTGTTTTAGATATTGACGAAACGCTTGCAACCGGGCTTTTTATAGAACGCGGGATAGAACTTAAAAAATATTTATCTTCAGAAGATTCGCAGGGGAAGGTATGGAACGAAAGCTGCCGCGATGTCCTTGTTCCTTTACTTGCTGACATTCCCGACTGTAAACCTGTCTGTGAAGAAATTTTTAAAATAATCGACAGAGAAGGCAATATGCGCGACCTTCCTGCGTTACGTGCAATCCGCAAACGCATCGGCAGCCTTGAAAGAGAGCTGAAATCCACAGTGTCCCGCTACTCCACTGATGACGAGTACAAGCGGATGCTTCAATCATCGCTGCCTTCGCAGAGGGACGGAAGAGCGGTAATTGCGGTAAAAGCCAACTTTCGCGGAAGAATTCCCGGGATAGTACATGAAATGTCAACAAGCGGGCAGACGGTTTTTATTGAACCGCTTGATGTTGTCGAAAAAAACAATGAACTGCTTATAGAAAAGCGCAACCTTGACGCGGAGATTCAAAAAATACTGCGCGAATTAACAGGAAGGATTTCAACTTATGCCGAAAGCATTAAAATATTTCACACTATAGTTATTGAACTTGAATGTCTAAGGGCACGGGCAAAATATTCAAGCGCGGCAAAAGGGCATTTTGCAAAAAACCCGCAGAATGATCACGAGGGTTTAAACCTTGTACAGGCGCGCCACCCGATGTTAAAAAAGCCTGTTCCAATCAATATAGAAATGAAAAACGGAACACGCGTTTTAATTATAACAGGACCGAATACAGGCGGAAAAACTGTTGCACTAAAAACCCTCGGGCTTCTTGCAATGATGAACCAAAGCGGCCTTGCCCTGCCCCTTGACGAAGGAAGCTGCCTTCCGGTTTTTGACGGTATCTATGCGGACATAGGAGACGAACAGTCGATCGATCAATCTCTTTCAACTTTTTCCTCGCACATTACAAAGGTAAGCGCAATCACAGCACACGCAACAGAAAATTCGCTGGTTTTACTTGACGAGCTTGGCGCAGGCACAGATCCGGAAGAAGGCGGCGCAATCGCAATGGCTGTTCTTGATCATTTAATAGAAAAAAACACACGAATGATTGTTACTACACATCACGGTATTTTAAAAAATTACGGTTACACAAGGGCGGGTGTGGAAAATGCATCGGTGGAATTTGACGCGCAGACGCTTTCGCCGACATACAAAATTATCAATGGAATCCCCGGGGAAAGCCGTGCGCTTGACATTGCCGAAGCCAACGGTCTTGCGCACTCAATTGTTGTAAAAGCAAGAAATTACATTGACGAAGAAAAATCCGACATATCTGAAATGATCAAGGGTCTTGAACAAAAGCAAAGAGAACTTGCAGGGCTTGAAAAATTAAGCGCTATCGAACAGAAAAAATTAACGGAAGAAAAACGAAAAAGCGACTTAAAAGAATTACAGTTACGCCAAAAAGAAGCTGAACTAAAACGCGAGTCTATTGGAAAGTTCCGGCAGTTCCTAAGTGAAAGCCGAAGAACTCTTGAAAACCTTGTACGCGAACTCAAGGAAGGAGAAGTAACCCGCGAAAAAACGCTCAAAGTAAAACAGTTTCTAAACGATCTTGCCCGGTTTGCAGATGATGAAAGCGCACATCTTGATGAAGAAGAACGTCTTGTACGCGAACAATATCTAACAGCAAGCAGACAAATCGAAAATGCAACCCCCGCTATATTTACACCGGGTATGGAAGTCTTTGCAGGCCCCGGAAAACAACGCGGAATAATAATCCGTGCGGATAATAAAAAAAGCGCAAAAAAAAGTTCTGCAGGTTCTTCGTGGCTTGTGGAAGTCGGTTCATTAAAGGTGAGTTTCCCCGAAAGCGATCTTATCCCCGCGGCTCCGGTAAAACCGGCTGCAGCATCATGGGCGGCGGAATACGGCGGCACATCAACACCTGCTGTCTTTGAATTAAAGCTAATCGGAATGCGGCTTGAAGAAGCAACAGAAACGCTCCGCCGCCAAATCGAAGCCGCCTCCCTTTCGGGGCTTAAATGTTTTTCTGTTATTCACGGAAAGGGCAGCGGCATTTTGCAAAAGGGCATTCACGAATATCTAAAAAAAGATCCCGCCGTAGCGGATTATTATTTTTCAAGACCGGAGCTTGGAGGTTTTGGCAGAACGGAAGTTGTGCTGCGGTAAATTAAATTTGTTAATCCACTCGAAGCCTCTCTACCAAACTCCTGCGTGTCATCAACCCATTACAAACAAGCGGCACGGCGGCGCAAATCAGAAGCAGGGGAATTACGCAGTACACCGACGGCATTATTGTAAGGTGTTCTGTGAAAAACCATGCCTGCCCTGCGATGACACGTACAATAATCAAACTTAGCCCAACTCCTGCGGTAAGCGTAAAAAACACAGTCATTGCCGTGTAGTACATTCCCTCGAAAAACAAAGTCCTGCGTAATTGTTTTCCGGTCATTCCGACGCTTTGGAGCATCGCAAATTCACGGCGGCGTGCGATTATTGAAGCTGCGACCGTGTTAATGAAATTCAAAATGCCGACTAAGGCAAGAATGAACGACATCGCGCCGCCCATCATAAGATAAGTTGATTGTAAACCTTCAAACTCTGCTTTGAGCGTATCGCGTGAAATATAATCAAGCGCGGGTGCGTTGAATGTTGTGTATTCCGCAATCCACGATTCGATTTGAGCAACCTTGTCTTCCGCTACGTTAAAGTTCACTTGCATTGCGCCTTCCGGCGCGAAAAAACCGGCAAACACATTGTCTGCAACAATGATGGTCTGTCCTGGGATAAGTCCGTACTTTGCAGAAAGATGATATGAAAAATCCTTCACAACACCGATGATTTCAAACTCACGGCTCTCTCCCGCGTCATTCGTCAGCAGGATTACATCGCCTACACCATAGACCGCGATGTCGCTGTGCGTTTGCGTGAGCGCATAATTGCCCGATGATAACTTGTCGTAATCGTGATAAAAAGTGTCCATCGCAAGCCGCCCGAAACCGTAAACCTGCGTAGGCAGTATGCCCGATTCAATACTTTGTTCATACCCGGGAATCATCAGGCGGTAATAGCGCTCCAAATCCGCGCGGTCGTCTTCAAACTGCGCTTTGAAATTTTCATGTGCGCGCGGCGGCAGTATGTGTTCATGGTCTACGCGGTAGTATACGATGCCTGTTTCCGTAATGCCCTGCGCAGCGAGTTCGTCCAAAAAATCCTGGCTGATGCCGTCTGTTATTTTGGGGTGCGCATTGTTGAACAGCGAAGCGTGGGCTGCGGCGAAATCGCTCACTGCATACTCGGACATATAAGCATCCATGTCGAAACTCCGTGACGCCGAGAACGCGCTGTTAAGCAGAATCAACGCAAGAGAAAGCGACACTACGACAATGCAGAGCTTACGCTTTTCCCGCGTGACGTTTGACCACGCCATAGACAGCGGCGTAACCTTGCGCGTCTTCTTCGATTTTCTGTTTCCGCCGCCGGCAGCGCCGCTATATTTGACAGCTTCAACAGGCGAAACCCGCGCCGCTATTTTCCCCGGCTTGCGACATCCCATAAAAACAGTCAGCAGACTGAATAGACCTGCGAAAATAAAAACAAATAGGTTTGCGCTGCTTGCCGCACCGGCTACCCCATTCATCGTATTCATCAACACGGGCGTAAGCAGCGCCCCGCAAATGTAACCGAGAAGCAGTCCAACCGGTATGCCGAACGCAGATAGGATTAACGCCTGACCGCGAACAACTCGCCGAAGCTGCGTTCCCGTTGTGCCGATTGTTTTCAGCAAACCATAAAAAAGAATATCCGTATTTACTGAAATGGCAAAAACAGAATAGATGATCAAATATCCCGAAAGTAAAATCAGCACAATGATAAGCAAACCAATGGCAATCGTTCTCGGATCAATGTCGTTAGAAAATCCGTAAGCCCAATTAACGCCATAATTTATTTCGCCGTCTGCATAACCGCACTCTTCTATCAAACGCAGGATTTTATTTTCTACGTTAAAAGAATTATTAAACCACACATCCGCCATAACCGCTCCTGCGATAAAATCATTTTCAGGATTGTAATAAGGGGCAATGGTGTCCACATATTCTTCGGAAAACCAAATGCGTTGCGCCGGAATTGCAGAGTCGCCTGTCCAATATCCGCTAAGGGTGAATACATCGGAGTAATCAACGCCGCCGACTGTATACTCAACAGTTACCTGTGCGCCGATTTGATGCGGAACTCCCAGCGCGTCAAGCACAATCGTACTTGTTGCAACTTCATCAAACGTGCGCGGCATTCTTCCCGTGCTTGGGAATGCAAAATGCCAGCTTGTCATTTTGTCTTCGGAATATCCTAGTTCAGTATACTCCTTTTCCAATTCTGCATTGCCCGCAACGCCGAGAGCCTTCATGTAAGAAACATCGCGCAAAAGAGGTGAACCTGCGATATGTTCATACTGCTCCATAGTTAAATATTTCAAACCGCCGTGGGCGCTTGTGCCGACCATGCGCATGGTTTGATCTTGTATCGTGGTTATCATGTTGCCGCCGATTGTAAACACGCTCGTAAACATCACCGATGTTAATACAATGGCGATGACGGCTATGATGTTGCGCGTTTTGCCCGCTCCAAGAAAACGCGAAGTGAGCTTGCGGATAATGCCTTTGTTTGCTACGTTCATATTGCTGTAACTCCTTATTCAACTTCTCTTAATCGTTCCACAAGCGTCATCTTGCTGATGCTGTGATAACAAATCTCTGGGGTTATGGTGCATATAATTACGATGAGGGCAAAGACAATCACCACAGGTAAAACAGGATATATAAACTGCGGAAAGAGTAAAGCGTCTTGGTTATTTATAAGCCGGAACAAACCGTATGCAATCCCCGACCCTGCGGTAACAGAAGCCGCGATTGTCAACATCCAGTAAATCGCACCCTCCCATCTAAGCATCAGGCGCGTTTGTTTCTTCGTCATGCCCACGCTCTCAAGTGTGGCTAATTCCCGTTTGCGTGCAAGGAGCCCAACGGATATAAGATTGATAAAATTGAATATGCCAATCAAAGCCAATATGCCGGAAATAGTGCCGCCAAGTACAAACATAGTCAGCCGCGCTTCTTCTTGTCCGCGCCGCGCTTCTAACACCGAAGCCATTACCATATCATGCTCTTTAACCTTTGCTGATATAACGGCGTTTACTATCTCGTCCATACCGTCCTCTATGTTTATGCCGAGAATATTTACACCTGCCTTTGCGGAAACGCTTTCTAAAAATTCATTAGACATGATTAACCCCATTGCGCCGCCCGTATTCACGCCATAACCCGTCATGTTATATAGTCTGGTATATCCTGCGACTTTAGTGTTTACGGGAATAGCGGCTTGCTGTCCCAGTGCAAAAGATAATTCGGTACCGACCGGAAAACTTTCGTAAAACATATCGCCGATAAAAAAAGTAATGCGAAATGTTTCAACAAGTGCCACTTCACCTCGCATAAAGGCTTCGATATCAATAGGATTTTCCAGTTTTTCGTTAAGGTCTTGCATATAAGCCCGGTCTACCCCTGTGATGTCTAGGAATTGACTGGGGAATCCGCGCAGCGCGACAAGGGCTTCAGCGACCTCCGGCGGATATTCAAACGCGGCGATGCCCAAGGTCTGCTCCCTTATCTCGCTAACACCCGGTATAGCCGCAATTTCTTCTATAAAACCCCTATCCATGCCTATAAGCCCCATGTCGCCCACAGCGGTATTGGTATTGGAAATGTTTATGTCATGGTCATACCAAAACGCCGTATTCCCAGTTATATCCATACTGTTCACAACCGCCATCGCTCCTGCAAATACCGCTATACCTAAAAACAAACTAAGCATAACGATAAAAGCCCGTCTGCGCTCACGGAACATATTACGCCACGCCATGCGCGAGAGCTTACCTTTTGCCGAAGTGCGCAGTTTCAAGTTGACATTCTGCTCACCCGCATACCGTACCGCTTCTATCGGTGAAACCTTCGCCGCTTTTCCCGCTGATATAGACGCGCCAATATAAGCGGTAAGCAGCGCGAAAACTGCACCGCCCGCATAGATGAACGGCGAAAACGAAACAACCGTGCCTTTACTTCCGGTGATAAGTGCGGGAACTAACGCAAAAGAAGTTAAAGCCGACGCTAAAAGTCCAATCGGCAAACCAATCAAATACATCATCAGCACCTGTCCGTTCACGATGCGCCTAAGTTGTTTCTTTGTTGTCCCCATTGTTTTCAGCAAACCGTAAAACCGCACGTCTTTTGACACTGACACATACATCACGTTGTAAATAAGCAGAAAACCAACGAACATAAAAAATGCGACGATAATCCCAATGGCGACATACATAGTGGACGAGCCTGTGTCCGCCTGCCTTTCGAGAGACGGATGCACGACAACTTCAGTTTCATACGCAAGGTTTAAATCCTGAGCTAGCCATTTTGCGTATTCCACCGCGCGGCTTTGGTTTGTAAAAAGAACATTGATGATTGCATTTTCTATTGTGCGCCGTCCGTGCCGCTGAGCAAAGACTTCTGAAACAAAAATCGGCATATGGGTTTGACCGGGGTTCGTACTGACATATTCCGTATACATCGCAGACAGAATAAACATACCGCTCTGTGCTTCGCCAAATACGCCGGTAAGAAAATCACCTATGCAAAAGTCAATAGAAATTTCCATGCCAATATACGGATCGGATATACCCATATATTCAAGCAGAGCACGCGAGAGCATAATTTCATTTTCAGCTGCGGCGAATCTTCCTGTAATATCGGTGAAAGCGGGTGTTTGAAAATAATTCCAACTCTCCTCGTTCACTGCGACAAGTCCTATACCATTTGCTTCATCATTTGTGTATTCAATTCCAACGCGGTACCCGATACTGATATGACGAACATATTCAAAGGAGCGCATAGCTTCCAACTGCTGAGGGTTTGCGTCAGCAATACTGGCGTGGGTTCGCATACCTTCCGAACGCAATGGAGTCGCCATCATCGTTTCGTAATAACTTATTCCCACGCTGAACACAGAGGTTATCAAAAAAACAGTAAGCACCATGGCGGCAACAATGAAGAAGTTGCGCCGTTTGTCCGCTTTCAATGAGCGAATTGTTAATTTGCGGATAATGCCTTTGTTGGCTACGTTCATAGAGCCGCACCCTCCGCACCGGACGTTCCGGCGACAATTCTCCCGTCCTCGATGCGGACAGTTCTGTCAGCCATCTGCGCAATTTCGGGGTTGTGCGTGATTAACACAATCGTCTGCCCGAATTTTTCGCCGCTTACTTTGAGTAATCCCATCACGTCCATTCCGCTCTTGCTGTCGAGGTTGCCTGTCGGCTCGTCAGCGAGAACTATCGCGGGCTTGCTTGCTAAAGCGCGGGCGATTGCAACGCGCTGCTGCTGGCCGCCGGAAAGTTGATTCGGCATTGCGTTGCGTTTTTCGGAAATCCCAAGCGTTTCAATAACGCGGTCAACAAACGCCATGTCGGGTTTGTTTCCGTCAAGCTGAATCGGAAGCAGGATATTTTCTTCCACATTAAGCACGGGGACAAGGTTATAACTTTGAAACACAAAGCCGATGTTACGGCGGCGGAAGATCGTCAGCTCATCATCCTTCATGGAATAAATCTGATTGCCGTTAATTTCAACGCTCCCGCTCGTGGGACGGTCAAGCCCGCCGAGCAAATGCAGAAGCGTAGATTTGCCGCTGCCGGAACTTCCGACGACAGACACAAACTCGCCGGACTCAACAACAAAGTCAACGCCGTCAATCGCTTTAACAACAGTGGTTGTACCGTAATGTTTTTTTAGATTATTAGTTTTCAGAACGCTCATCTTTTCCATCCTTTGTAAATAAAAATAGCAGCCGGATCTCCCGGCTGCTATTACTGTACAAAAAGAATCTTTCGAGAATCTTTCCAAGATCTTACATTTTTGAAAGAAACACAGAAAATGTTGAGCCTTCCCCAAGCTGTGAACTAACCTTGATATACCCGCCGCAGGCTGTGATAATTTCCCGCGCAAGGTAAAGCCCGATTCCAACGCCGGGACTTTCCGCCGACTCTGCAGCCCGCCAGAACCGCCCGAATACTTTCGGCAAATCCTCTTCACGGATTCCGCGCCCTGAGTCTGTTACATCAATACGAACAAACATTTCAAATTCTGTTACGCTGATTGTTACGCAGCCTTTCTCCGGCGTGTACTTCACCGCGTTTTCTACAATATTGAAAAGCGCTTCTGCACACCAGCGCGAATCGTACAAAGCTGTAACCGGCTTACCGCCGTAATCACAAGAGAGCTTTATATCTTTAGCTTCGGCAAGACTTTCACATTCAGTAACGGTAACGGCTGTAAGATTGTGAACATTGCCGGGACTTGGTTTTATTTTAACTATGCCGCTTTCCAGACGCGATGTTTTAACGAGCGATTGAATCAGGAAAGTAAGTTTATCGGCGCTTACAGAAACCTGCGTTACAAGTTTGATTTGTTCGTCTGTCAAATTTTGTTCTGCGAGTAACTGCATATAGAGCGCGATATTTGCAAGCGGTGTTTTAGTCTGATGGGATATGTCGCTTATCAGAGAGCGGACACGTTCCCGCTCGCTTTCGATTTGATCTTGTTTCAATTTTGATTGTTCAAGAAACCGCAGCATTTTTGATTCGATTTTTGACAACAGGGTTTCGTTAAAGGTCTGCGCACGAAATGTTCCGGCGATTGCTTCGTCAAGCATCGCATCAAGTTTTTGCATCGTCTTTTTACCGCGCCAAAAAATCATAAACTCATTTCCCATTTATACCCTATACCGTGAACGGTTTTAATAAATTGAGGGTTCGATGGTTCGTCTTCCAGTTTTGTACGGAGCCGCCGCACTGCAACAGACAAAGCGTTTTCATCGACATACTCCATACCATCCGGCCATATAAGCGCAAGCAGCCGTTCGCGTGTCAACGTCTGACCTTTATTTGTAAAAAGCAATTGAAGCAGCCGCGCTTCTGTTTTGGAAAGTTCGATGGTCTGAGCGTTCTTTTCAAAACGCATGGATTCAAAATCGAACATAAAATCGCCCGTGATAATTTTTCCATCGTTATGAGAACCTCTCCGAAGCAAAGCGTCAATTCGCGCACGAAGCACAGCAAGTGAAAAAGGTTTTGTAACATAATCGTCCGCGCCGCTTTCCAAACCCGCCACCATATCCAGTTCTGTATCATTCACGGTCAGCATCAGGACAGGCGCGGTATATCCCGCTGCCCTTAACCTGGCGCAGAAGTCAAGCCCCGAACCGTCAGGCAGGTTAATGTCTAAAATGAATAAATCTGGCGGGCTGTTTTGAATTGCAGATTTTGCCTGCCTGACACTGCGGCAAAGTGTAAATTGTCTTTCGGGAGCGGCAAGAGCCAACTCAATGCCTTTACATAAAGCAGCATCATCTTCAAGAATTAAGATTTTCACTTTAATCTGCTTCCTTCAAAAGAAAAAAGTTGATGTTTGGCAGCTATCTGTTGAACAACCTAGCAGCCCGCGACATATTTTTCATTATTCTCCGCTCCGCAGGAGCGATTTCTCTTTTCTTTTGTCTAGTCCACCAAAGGTTCATCGTCGCTCATTAAATCGGGGATTGTGTAGACAAGCGACCCTGACTGACGCACACGTAATTCGGCATGACCTTTTGTAACCATTTCATCGAGAGTTTTTCTTGCTTCATCTACAGAGATCTTTGCCGCAAGTGCAAGCTCGCTTGACGTGATGATGCCCTTATTGGTTTTTGCCAATCTTAAAATGACATGCTCAACATTTTCTTTTTCGTTAAAAACCCGCGTTTGACCGTCACTAACATTACGCAACGATTGACTTACTGCATTGTTTATAAGACCTTTTTCAAATGCTTTCTGATAGTTGGCATCCCGCACCTGCCTTGGAAGCGTAAAAAAATCGTATAATGAACCGACCCCGAAAAACCCTCCGGTTAACATCCACAGGATTCCCGTAGGGATCTTGCCAAGGTAAAAACGATGAAAGCCAAAAAGCCCAAAACCGGACAGAAAAAAGAGTATATACGCAACCAGCACACTGTACATGAATTTAGGTTACAATGAATTCAAATAAGCGTCAACAGCAAATGGGCGCACCCGGATTCGAACCAGGGACATCTTGCGTGTAAAGCAAGCACTCTAACCAACTGAGTTATGCACCCGAACGGGAATACCAGCGGCCGCCGTTAGCGGACGCTCCCATTATTTTGAAATCCTTTCAAAATAATGGTCTTAACAAGCGGCCGATGGGAGTCGAACCCACGTCTCCAGCTTGGAAGGCTGGGGTAATAGCCGTTATACGACGGCCGCAAAACCAGAAAACACTCTCTATGTAAATACTTGCAAAAAAGACAAAAAATGTCAATAATCCCGCGACTGATCTTTTAAAACAAAAGCAAGTATTTTTGCGGCGGCTTCCCAGCACCACGGGGGGATAAAATCGCCTGGTTTTGCGCTTTCGTCAAGGAGGACGGCAAGGGCTGTATCTTCCACCACTTCGACTCCGGCTTCCTGTGCAATTGCTACAATCCGCTCCGCGTCTTTTCCGCGCCCTGATGCAAGCAATTTTGGCGCAGGATCGCCTTGTTTGTAGCCGATTGCCGATGCGATTTTTTTCTTTTTCATCAGACAGCCTCATCAACTGCGGGAAGTTCATCAGCTTTGTTTGTTTCGCAGAAAAAAGAATCTGCGCGCTCTTTTATATGAATACGTTCAACAGGAATTTCCAAAAGCTCTGACAGTTTTTGTTTTAACGCGGAATTTTCCTTTAGTGAAAGTTCGCGCTGAAAAAAGACAGTAAGCTTTACCGGCTTGTTTGCAGCAGCTTCAAGCATAAAAAGCTGCCTTTGCTCTGAATCGTCAGGCGGATAAGAAACGATGTCCAAAGCCATACAGGAAGCATATTCTTTATCCATTAAAATCCTCATGGAAACCTTTAAATTTATTCCATTTTCAGAAAAATCTAACGGAAGCACGATCCATCTTTGTCCGCTTTTGCCGGGCAGTTTATTCAGTACAGCAAGCAGAGGATCGGCGCCAATGGAATTTAGCGCTTCTTCTTTTAAGCCGCCGGGAGTTTTCAGGATAATCTTTTTGGAAGATCCATCGTCCTGACCGGTTTGATCTTTGTTCTCTCTGCCTTTCCGGCGGCCGTCGTGTTTTTTTTCAAGATCCGGATCGATTGCATGTGCGTATGCTTCCAGCCCTTTTGGGGTAAGCTCGATGCCCTTGCTTTCTGCGGCGGCGGCGGCAAGTGAAAGCGCAGCCTGCCGCTGCATTGATTGCTGCGCCTGTTCGCGGGTTTTCGCGGCAGGTGATTGTTCTGCAATCTCCGCCGCAGCTTCGGGAGCTGCCTGCGGGGGATTTTGCGGCGTTGTGAATGACTTACGGCGTATTTCAGCTAACAGCTCTGGTTTCAACGCAAGGGAAAAAAAGCGGGCAAAGGAAATGATCGATGCGGATAATTTATCCTGCGGAAGCCCTGCGGCGGTTATAAGAGAATTGACCGAACGGGACAGCGCTGCCGCCCCGGAAGACTGTGCAGGCTTCGCTGCAGCATCTGCTGCAGCAGATGCTGCCTGCGCTTTACCTTGAGAGATATTCTTAACATTTACTTCCGGTTTTGTATTTTCAAAGATTTTATTTATCTGCATAAACTAAAACATTTTCCTGTAAAAAGCCGGTTCCTGTTTTGAAACTGTTAAACAATTTGTTTTGCTTTTTCTATAATCTTATCTGCAATCTGCTGCGGAGTAAGATTATCGGTCTGGATTATTAAATCTGCAAAACTATAATCGTTGGTATCAATGCCGTAAATACGCAAGTAACGGCTGTGATCCTGCCTGTCGCGTTCGGCTGTAAATTCGGCGACTTCTTCAATGTTTCCGCCTTCCCTTCCAAGTATGCGTTCTGCTCTGACTAAGGGAGCCGCGTCAAGGTAGATTTTTAGATCCGCTTCTTCCAGCATCCATATTGCAAGGCGGGAGCCAAGCACACAGCCGTTTTCCTGCCGTGCAAGCTGCACCTGCCGTTCATCCAGTTCTTTGTCTATTGAATCATCTTCTGCGGAAAGTGCGAGTATTGTTTTTAGATCGACCCCGCGCTCCTGTGCAAGAGAACGAAATGTAAAATTGATAAAGTGCAAGCCGAGAGCATCTGCAGCCATTTTACTTACTGTAGTGTTGCCGCAGCCGCTTCTTCCTGAAACGGCGATTTTAATATTTTCCTTCATAGTCTCCCTGCGTTACTCGATATTCCTCAACTGCTCCCTGATATTTTCCAGAGCTTCCTTCATTGTAACAACTTCGCTGCTTACTTCTATTATAGCGCTCTTGGAACCGATTGTGTTAATTTCCCTGTTGATTTCCTGGCACAGAAAATCCAGCTTTTTCCCTGCACGGGGATTTATACTTGTTTCCTTTCTGAATTCACCGATGTGCGAACCAAGCCGCGAGATTTCTTCCGAGATCGTATATTTAAGAAGAAGAGAAGCTGTTTCTGCAAGCACCCTGTTTTCATCAACCTGATTTCCAAGCAGTTCTGCAAAACGCGTCTTGATATTTTCTTTTATGTTTTGTTCAATTACAGGGACAAAAGATGTTATTACATTTACGGAACTTTCTATCTTATCAAGGTTTCCCAGAATGTCATTCTCTGTGTGCTTTCCTTCTCTTTCGCGTTCAGAGCAGAAAGCCAAAAGCGCTTCATTAAATACAGGTTCAATTTGCTGCAGGTATCTTTGTTCGTCGCGGTTTTTTTCGATGTCCAGAACGCTTTCCATCTGCAGGATTGTATTTATTCCGGGCTTTTCCTTTATTCCAATTTCTTTTGAAAGTTCAATAATCGCATCATAATATGCCTTTGCGGCATTTTTATTTATGCTGATATTTACAGGCACATTGTTTTCCCTGATGCGGATAAAAATATCAATCTTCCCTCTTGTGCAGGAAGAAGCGGCCTTGTCTCTGATGGTTTTTTCGCAGACCGCAAGCCACGGCGGAAGGTGTACGCAAATTTCAAGATAACGGCTGTTGTACCCTTTTATTTCGGCAGATACGCTGATCTCCTGCCCTGTTTTTTCCCTGTATGCATAGCCCGTCATGCTTATCACAGCTCACCGCCTTCTTCAATTGATTTGAAATGGTTAAATAGTTTTTCGCCAAGCGGCCAGTTGTTCCCGGCGCCGAGGGTCAAAAAGATGTCGCCGGGTTTCAGTGTTTCGCATAACGGCTCAAACGCGGCGTCAAATTCGTTAAAGTAAAATGTCTGGGTATTTCCATTTGCGGATTTTCTTGCATCATCGGTTTTAACGTAAAGGGTGCATCCGTTAACGCCGCCTTCATAGTTTTCCCTTGCGGAAGCATAAATCTTGTGAAAGTAAACAAGGTCTGCATCATTAAAGGCGCGGGCAAATTGCTCCAGCAAAGCGGCTGTCCGTGTGTATGTATGCGACATAAAACTTACAATCAGGCGGCGGTTTGGATAAAAACTTTTAATTCCTTCAATTGTGGATTTAATTGCGGCTGGGTGGTGGCCGTAATCATCCATAAAAATAATGCCGCCGGCTTCTCCGATAATTTCGCTTCGGCGTTTTGTGCTTTTAAAATTCTCAAGCGCGCTGCGAATTGCTTTAATTTGTTCATTACTCAAATCGCTTCTGGTTTCACTTTTAACTAATGACGCTGTAAGAGCGAGAGCGGCAGTTGCATTTAACGCCTGATGGCGGCCGGGAACACGCAGATAAAAATCGCCGGGAATGCCTGCAATGGAAAAAGACGCTCTTTCGTTTTCAACTTTGTAGGAAAAAATTTGATAATCGCCCCATGCGGAAAAACCATAGGGGATCATTTCTATGTCATGGTGATCTTCTAAAATTATTTGCGCAACTTCACATGCGCCGGGATCGTCCGAGCAGTAGATAAGCTGGCCTCCGTTTGGAAGGCGGCGGCAGTACTCGACAAAGGAATCGCGGATTGATTCGTAGGTTGGAAAATAATCCTGATGATCGCTTTCAACTGATGTTAAAATTATGCGCTGCGGGTGGAACGAAAGATAGTGATCGCGGTATTCGCAGGTTTCCGCAATAAAGTATTTGTCCCCAAGTATGAGGGTTGATCTTCCGCCAAAATCCGGAACGGCGCTTCCAACAAGGATTTGCGAGGGAAGATTTGCCGCTTTCGCGCACACTCCGCACATTGCAGTTGTGGTGGTTTTACCGTGCACTCCGCAGACGCCGGTAGAGTCAAATCTTGCAGACCAAGCGCCTAGCGCGTCGGTGTACTTTATCATGGGGATTTCAAGTTCCTGCGCGCGAGCAAGTTCGGGATTTGTATCGGCGTTGTAAGCTGCAGAATAGATTACTTTTCCGATATCGTTTGTAATGTGTGATGCATCAAAACCTTCGTGATAAGGAATTTTCAATTGTTTCAGAATCGCATCTGTGTAGAAAACTTCCGGGATGTCACTGCCGGAAACTTTAGCTCCGGCATTATGCATCAACTCGGCAAGGGCGCAGACGCCGGTGCCTTTTATCCCAACAAAATAGATTAATTCCATAATATAATTTTATCACATATATGGGTAAAAACTCCATTATTTTAATGATGTTTCACAATTTCCGTACGGAGGCGTACCAGGGCTTGGTATGTATGCGTATCTAAGCCTGATACGGAGGCGTACCAAGGGCTGGTATGTGGGCGTATCAAGGGCTGGTACGGCGGCGTATTTTTTACGGTTCGTTGACATATAGGGAGAAATCCGATGTTACTTCTCGGAGGTTTTTGACGATATGTCCGCTTTTTGCCGATGTCTGGGTAACGATTTTTAGTTTGTAGTGTTCGCCTGTCAGTGGTACGCCTGGAACGATGATTTTAAGGGTGCGCGGTTCGTTGACGGCGATTATTACTGCCTTGCTTTCTCCGGTAATGTTTGCGTCTTCGGCGACAAAATATATGCCTATTTTATCAAGGTTTTCTTTGTCGCCGTCTATTTTAAGGCCCCAGCCGCGTATGGTAAGCAGGTTGTGTACATGGGCTGTTTCGTCAGTAAGGCCGGTAAATTCGTCTGTTGCTTCGGCTATATATCCGTCGTTTTGGTCTATTCCGTCAATGACGATTTTTACTTTGTCTTTGAGGTAGTTTCGGAAGGCGGAGGCGGTTTGCAAGCGGGCGGTGGGGAATGTGTCATTCGGGAGGTGGGTTTCCGAGCCGTTGTATTCGCCGGGGATTCTCATGCGGAGGTTAAAGAGCGGGGTTTTGATTTTGAAGCCGTCCGCGACAAGGTAATAGATGAGTTCCATGCCTGCGTTCATTCCCTCCTCTATGACCTTGGGGCTGACTGATAGGTTGTAAATGTCCGCTTTGGATGCGATGCCGTGTATGTCGAGTTCTGGTTGGTGGACTGCCCGCAGGTTGTAGGGTTTCTTCGCTTCGGGCAGGAATGCGTGAACGAATTTTGCGATGATGTTGTGGATTACGTCTTTTACTTTGAATTCAATTGCCATTGTTGTTTCCTTTTTTCCTGACTACTTAGATTTTAGTAGTCAGGGTGTTTTTATTTACTGCTTCGTGCGAGGCAGTTCGGGTGTTTTTATAGAAATGTTTTGCTTTGGTATATGTCCGCGTGGGCTGCTGAGGAAATCCCTTTCGAGGGCTGTTGTCGCCAAATGATTGTTGGTCATTTTTATTCTCCATTCCATTTTGCTGCTGGGTTAAACTCGGTTGGCTCCAAACGCCCTCGAAAGGGATTTCCTCAGCCGCCCAACAGGGCTTTTTCCAGCATACAATTCTATAATCACTTAATTACAAGCGCCTAATAGCAACAGAATTGTTTTCATGTTGCAATCAGGCGCTTCCTATATACGCATCTGATTTGTCTAAACACTTTCTGTGTTTAGAACAAATCGACCAGTGACACCTGTTTTTTACCTCCAAGTAATGCTAGAATTATTAATGGTAGCTATACCATTAGTAAAAGACACACAACCATCGGCTGCACTTTCTGCAAGACTCATTCCATATAATAAATTATTCGAAGGGATTGAATTATAAAAATGGAAAGTGAACTCTAGATTATTAGCAGTTCCATTAAAATTATGGGCAGCGAGTGAATAATCTTCTTCTAATACTTCAATTCTCCATACATTTAATGTAACAGTTCCATTGGCAATCTGCCCAGATGTTATAGTCCCATTAGTGCTGGTAGATGAAGTCGCCAACATAAAATCATTACCGAGATGACCACTTGCATAAACATAGTAACCATTGTATTGAGATGGAATATCGGTAATAGTTAATCTCCCAACGGTGTCTTCAACAGTAAATCTATCATTAATGCTTGAAAAAGGAATAGAAGCTACACCGTTAGTAAAGTTAACATTTTCATATCCACTATCATATGACAATTCGTAAGGATTTGTTCCTGATGAGGTACTAAGCGAAGATACTGAATGAATAAAATAAAAATAAAACTTTACATTACTAGCAGTTCCGTTATAATTACGTGCCGCATATGAATCTCCCAATCCTTCTATTATCCATACATTCAATGTAACGGTTCCATTGACAATCTGCCCAAATGTTAAACTATTACTGTTAATAGAGGAAGCCGCCATATGATTATTACCGGGATAACTCTCTGCATAAACATAGTGACCATCGTATTGTGATGGAATACCGGTAATAGTTAATCTCCCAACGGTGCTTTCAACAGTAAACATGTCGTCGTCGTTATTGTCATTATTGTCGTCATCATTAATGCTTGAATAAGGAATAGAAGCTACACCGTTAGTAAAGTTAACATCTTTTTTATACCAAGAATTTTCTGCCAATTGGTAAGGACTTGTTTCTGATGAGAAACTAAGCGAAGATACTGAATGAATAAAATAAAAATCGAACTCTAAATTACCAGCAGTTCCGTTATAATTACGTGCCGCATATGAATCTCCCAATCCTTCTATTATCCATACATTCAATGTAACGGTTCCATTGACAATCTGCCCAAATGTTAAAGTCCCATTTCTGTTAATAGAGGAAGCCGCCATAAGTAAATTATTACCGGAAGAACTATCTGCATAAACATAGTAATCATTGTATTGTGATGGAATACCGGTAATAGTTAATCTCCCAACGGTGCTTTCAACAGTAATTATGTCGTCGCCGTTATTGTCATTATTGTCATCATCATTAATGCTTGAATAAGGAATAGAAGCTACACCGTTAACAAAGTTAACATTTCCTTCTTCATAAAAATTTATACTTTCTTCGAATATATTAACTGAAGATAATGAATCAAAAAATGAAAAGGCAAACGATTGATTATTAACAGTTGCGGTATAATTATATGCATATAAATCGAATAATTCAGCTCTCCATACATTCAATGTAACGGTTCCATTGGCAATCCGCCCAAATGTTAAAGTCCCATTTTCACTAATACCAGAAGCAGCTAGCAGAACCATAAGGTTATCATCACCATCATAGTAAAAACCTTGTGCAACAACATAGTAACCATTGTATTGTGATGGAATATCGGTAATGGTTAATCTTCCATTGGTGCTTTCGACAGTAATTCTGTCGTCGTCGTTATTGTCATTATTGCCGTCATCTTCGTCAGGAAAGCTGAATGTAGCTATACCATTAACAAAGTTTACATATCCAGATTCATAAAATTCTGCTAATTCAATAAGATTTACTTCTTCATTAATCGAAGATAATGAATCAAAAAATAAAAAAGAAAACCATTCATTATGAACAGTTCCGGTATAATTACGTGCCGCCATTGAATCTTCCCATCCTTCAATTCTCCATACATTCAATGTAACGGTTCCATTAGCAATCTGCCCAAATGTCATAGTCCCATTTCCACTAATACCAGAAGCCGCAATCAGAAGGTTACCACCACTTGCATAAACATAGTAACCATTGTATTTGGATGGAATATTGTTAATGGTTAATCTTCCATTGGTGCTTTCAACAGTAATTATGTCGTCGTCGTTATTGTCATTATCATAGTTATTGTCGTTATCTCCGTCAGGAAAATTGAATGTAGCTATACCATTAGTAAAAGACACATAACCATCTTCACTTTCTTCATTAGGTATTCCATCATTAGTTATTCCATCGAAATAATTATACGAAGAGAATGTATGAAAAAAGAAAGTGAACTCTAGATTATTATAAGTTCCATTAAAATTATGGGCAGCGAATGAATAATCTTCTTCTGATAACAATTCATTTCTCCATACATTCAATGTAACGGTTCCATTGTTAATATGCCCAAATGTTATAGTCCCATTAGTGCTGATAGATGAAGTCGCAAACATAACATCATTACCGAGAGGACCAAATGCATAAACATAGTGACCATTGTATTGTGATGGAATATTGGTAATAGTTAATCTACCAACGGTGCTTTCGACAGTAATTCTGTCGTCGTCATCGTCATTATTATCATCGTCATCATCATTAATGCTTGAATAAGGAATAGAAGCTACACCGTTAGTAAAGCTAACGTCTTTAGAAAAGGAATAATCTGACAATTCGTCAGGGCTTACTTCTGAGGTAAAGAAACTAAGCGAAGATACTGAATGAATAAAATAAAAATCGAACTCTACATTACCGGCAGTTCCGTTATAATTACGTGCCGAATATGAATCTTCTGATTCTTCCATTCTCCATATATTCAATGTGACGGTTCCATTAGAAACCCGCCCAAATCTTATATTCCCATTTCTGTTAATAGAGGAAGCTGCCATAAGGAAATCACTGCCGGATTCACTATCTGCATAAACATAGTAACCATTATATTGGGATGGAATTCCTGTAATGGTTAATCTCCCAACGGTGTTTTCGAAAGTAATGGTGTCGCCGTTGTCAACTATGCACGATGCCATTGAAAACCCGATTACCGCAGCAAAAGCGATAATCCCAAAGATTCGTACCAAAGGTACGTTGATAAATCTCTTCATAAAAAACTCCTTTTTGTCCATGGCTGCCTTACGAGGGGCAATCATGGCTGATTAACCCTCCCTCAAGGGGGATATATAAAGGCGGTATTAGATCCGCCGTTTATAGAAAAAACTTTCAAATAATTACACTGCGGAATATGTTGGGTTTTTAGGGGTATTCTTTTCTGTTTATTTTGCATTAAGGTTACAACATTACACGGGGGGGGGGGGGAAAAAGGCTTTTAAAAAAAAATGGGGGTTTTTCATTTTCACCCCTTTTTTTTTTTTAGGTTTTTTCCAATTATGGGTGTTTTTTGTTTTTTAACCCATTA
>Ga0099364_10005142_pt1 | contig 19536 bp, 13 predicted proteins | sample TergutTh196P3_FD_73070 | JGI IMG/M metagenome (GOLD analysis project Ga0099364, IMG submission 73070) | Microcerotermes parvus P3 segment gut microbial communities from Pointe-Noire, Republic of the Congo - Th196 P3 | ecosystem: Host-associated > Arthropoda: Insects > Digestive system > Gut ... | reverse complement strand
TTGGTGTGCAGATTGCAAAGTCCCGATTATTAAGTCGGCAGATGAGATTGACAAGAATATTTGCCCATTATGCGGCGGTACTACGAGCTACCTTTGTGCTGATTTGCGCCCGGTGTTCCCGGAAGAAAGATTGTTGCTTGAAATTATCCAAGGCAAGCCGTTCGCTTATATCAAGGATAGCATTTGGGCTTCTGACAATAGGTACTATATCAACGGCAAGTCAATCGTCGTGACTTCTGCCTTTTATAAAAAGGCTGCACCGCAGAAAATCCAAGAACAACTATCGGCATACCACGAACAGAACAACTATACGGAGTTTAACGCAAACATTGACCGCTTTATTGCCGCTAACAAAACTCGTTTTAACGGCATCGTTGACGAGGCAGAAGTATTTGTTGCCGATGTGTCGGCAGAATACCAACGGAAAGAAATTGTAATCTCATTCTCCGGCGGTAAAGATTCTACGGTCGCGGAGGACGTGGTAGTTAAGGCATTAAGCGACCCAAGTCTGGTGCATATTTACGGCGACACTACGTTAGAGTTCACATCAACATCTGAATATGCGGAGCGCTTTCGCAAGGACAACCCGAAAGCAATATTTAAGGTTGCGCGGAATAACGACCAAAATTTCTATGATGTGTGTGAGGACATCGGGCCGCCGGCGCGTATGCTCCGTTGGTGTTGCTCAATGTTTAAGACAGGCCCGATAACACGGATATTAAATCGTCTGTACGGCGAGAAAAGCATCCTGACTTTTTATGGGATACGAAAATGCGAGTCCCTTTCACGCGGAAAGTACAGCCGCGACCAAAAACCGTGGATTGAACAGTATGACGAGAACGGCGATTTGCTTCGTGATGAAAACGGGCGTGAAGTGCGCGGCGCGGCGTTCGACGCAGTTAAAATTCAAAAACAACGTGTGGCGTCGCCAATATTCCATTGGAAGGACATTGATGTATGGCTGTACATATTAAGCACGGGCATTGATTTCAATGACGCTTACCGCTTGGGTTATGACCGTGTAGGGTGTTGGTGTTGCCCTAACAACAACTTGCGGGCGCAATTCCTCGCACAAATCTATATGCCGGAACAGTTTAATCATTGGCGCGAGTTTCTTGTTAGCTTTGCAAAAAGAATTGGAAAGCCTGACGCGGAGGAATATATTGACTCCGGCGCATGGAAAGCGCGGCAAGGCGGCAACGGCGTGACGGCGGCTCAGGATATAAAAATCCGTTACGCTAATTGCACAACCGAGGATAACGCAAAAGTGTATCAGCTTAACAAGCCGATTGACGAGCATTTTTGTGAGTTGTTTATTCCTTTCGGAAAGATAGCCCCCGAACTCGGACGTAGGATGATAAACGAAACTGTTATTATTGATTTAGCTACAAACGCACCTATACTGTCAATCCAACCGTTCTCTCACGGGGACTATGAGTATGCGGTGAAAGTCAAGACGATGAATGTGGCAAAGCACGATGACCTCCAACGAATGATTGGCTATCAGATAAAGAAATATAACGCTTGCCGAAAGTGTCTGAAATGCGAATCTCTCTGCAAACATCGTGCAATTTCAATAACCAATGGCATTTACCGCATTGACACGAAACGCTGCGCAAAGTGCAAGATGTGTGTGACCGCAAAATATCTTGAGGGCGGCTGTCTTATGGAAAAATACCTGAAAACGAAGGGGTAAGATTATGGAATCTACCAACAATATGAAATTTAGAGCGCACGACTCGTTCTTTATCCGCAAAGGGTGGTTGAGCAAAGGGATGAAAAATATCCTTGCCGACCCTACTGTGTTCGTGCGGAAAGATATTAACCCGATGGATAAACTCGGATTGGGTGCGAATATGGTAAAAGCATTGCGCTACTGGCTACAAGCGGTAGGGCTTACTGATGAATTCAAAAGCGGACAGAGAAGGCAAACCCTTACCCCGCTCGGTCAGCTTATTTGGGTCAACGACCAATATATTGAAGAAATGGGAACGCTTTGGCTGCTTCATTATCGCCTCGCAACTAACAAAGAAGAAGCCACAGCTTGGTTTTACTTCTACAATATGTTTAAGCCCGCAGAGTTCTCTCGTGAAGATTTCTATTCCCACATAAGCAACTTCCTTTGGGAAAACGAAAAGGAGATTGCCGAAAGTTCTATAGAGGGCGACTATAACTGTATTCTTGGAACTTATCTTCCGCGCATAAAGACTAACCCCAACAAAGTAAACCCGGAGGAAAATATCGACTGTCCGTTGGGCGAGTTGGGACTGATAGATATAGTTGATAAAAGAAAACGCCTATACAAGAAAAGCCAACCTAAAAAAGAAACTTTGCCGCCGTTGATTCTCTTAGCTGTAATTCTCGACCAAGCAAAAGGCGAGCGCTCTGTTCGGATTTCGGCAATTCAAAACGATATTTGCAATGCGGGTAGGATTTTTAACCTTGACGTAATATTGCTAACCGGATTGCTGTACCAGTTGCACACAATGGGACTTATAAAAGTCAACCGAACAGCAGGGCTTGACGTGATAGAAATACTAACCGATTTGGACTTTCTCGGTTGCGTAGAGGCATATTACCATCAAATTAACGAGTGAGTGGAGAGAGCTATGCTTAACGGAAAAATTGGCGTTGCCAAAGGGTTTCAAACCTCGGTAAACGTCGCGTATGATTTGAATAACGCCGACAAGATGCGAGGGTTCATTCCTACGCAGTCCGGTCTCGATGTCATAGAGGACGTACTGCTCTCGACCTCCGACTCCGCAACCCAAAGGGCGCGAATCCTTATCGGAGCGTATGGACGCGGAAAATCGCATATCGTCCTTGTTCTAATGTCGTTGCTTTCCCAAAAGGACAAGACATTATTTCCCACGCTTCTTAATAAAATGCGTGAGGTTAACCCCAATTTATATGAGTATGCCTTGAATTATCTGAACAGCAAGCAAAAATTGCTCCCGGTTATCATTCGCGGAAGCAGTACGAGCCTTTCGTCGTCATTTTTGAGCGCTTTGCAATTAACGCTCAATGAGGATGGGCTTTCTGACGTTATGCCGGAAACACATTTTCAAGTGGCGATAGCCGCAATAAAAACTTGGGAAAGTGATTTCGCCAAAACCTATGAAGAGTTCAAAAAATTGTTGCCGTGTCCGATTAAGCAGTTCCTGTTGTCATTGCAGGAATATGATGTTACGGCGTATGAAAAATTTACAGAGCTTTACCCAAAACTGACGGCTGGTAGCGTTTTCAACCCGTTTCTGGGCTTGGATGTTGTTGACCTCTATGAAGATGTCGCCAAAAAGGTGAAAGATAAAGGGTATTGCGGTATCTATGTTGTATATGACGAGTTCAGCAAGTATCTCGAATCAAGCATCGCCAACGCAACCATAAACGATATTAAGTTACTCCAAGATTTTGCGGAGAAGTGTTCGCGTAGCGGTGACTGCCAAATGCACTTGCTTTTGATTTGCCATAAGGACATAGCTAACTACATTGACGGCGGTTTGCCCAAAGAAAAGGTTGATGGTTGGCGTGGTGTTTCCGGGCGCTTCAAGCATATAAATCTACACAATAACTATGCTCAAATGTACGAGATAATCAAGGCTGTTATCGTCAAAGACAACGCCTTTTGGTCGAAGTTTCAAAAGACAAACGCAGAAAGATTTGGTGAGTTAGCAGATAGGTTCACAAAAAACAGATTGCTAGACAAGAACAATCAAGGCGAGATTGACGATGCTATTCGCGGATGCTACCCCTTGCATCCTATTTCGACGTTTGTTTTGCCGCGCCTGTCTGAGAGGGTTGCCCAAAACGAGAGAACACTGTTTACATTTCTGTCATCGGACGAGAGATGCACTTTGTCGTCATTTCTTGGAATCGGCAGTAAGGCTAAATTTCCGCTGTTGACCCCGGACTACATCTATGATTATTTTGAACCTCTGCTTCGTAAAGAACCATATACAAGCGAGGCTCACAAAACATATAAACTCACGACTACGGTTCTCCAAAAGGTCGAACAGGATTCACTTGAAGCAAAAATTCTCAAAACCATAGCCTTAATCTATCTTGTGGAGCAGTTTGAAAAACTGCCGCCGATGGTAGATGCTATTGCTGACGCTTTCCGTGATACTGTGGCTGATACGAAAGAAATAAATGACGCGCTGGCTTCTTTGATTGAAAATGAATGTGTTGTCTATCTTAAACGGAGCAATGGTTATTTGAAAATCAAAGAGAGTAGCGGTGTAAATATCGAGGATGAAATTTCATTGTATATTGAAAGGCGCAGTGCCGCGCTCCGCGCCACCGATATTTTGAATGGCTCAGCGTTCGACAGCTATATGTACCCTACAAGCTATAACGACCATTATGAGATAACCCGATACTTTGATTTTACTTTCATCAGGGGTAAAGAATACCTCTCCATTGGAGATTTCGAGTCGCGCATTAACAAGAGTAATGCGGATGGGATAATATATGCGATTGTTCCTGAGTCCGCTGACGAATTGAAGAAAATCGGCAGTGCTGTTAAAAAAGCGGGAAATTCATCAGACCGCTTAATTGTTGTGCTACCGACTGAGTATAAGGCGATTGACAACGACGCTTTTGAGTATGAGGCGGTAAAGAGCTTACGTCTGCGTGTTCCCGAAAGTGAAAATGTACTTGCCGATGAATATGACATATACATTGACGATTTAACAGAAGTGATAGGTGCGTTTATCAACAGCTATGCCCGCCCCGAAAACGGCAAGTCCGTTTACTATCACAAGGGCAAACAATGTAAAATTTTCAGAAAAACCCAACTAACGAAACTGTTATCCGACATTTGTGCGGCGGTGTTCCACAGGACTCCTATTATAAACAACGAATCGGTAAATAAAAACACCTTGCCTTCCGTTGCAATTAACAGCAGGACAAAGCTAATTGCAGGATTACTTGAAAACGAGTTAAAACCTAACTTGGGACTAATCGGCACAGGGCAAGAAGTTTCTATTATGCGCAGTACGTTAGTACAAACCGGGGTGTTAGTGTTCCCCAAGAAATCTGCCGAGAATCCGTATATCAACCTTGAACCAACTGATGAAGACATTGCAAATATGTTGGCGGTTATTCAAACGTTCTTTGCTGAAACAGCGGCGAGAGGTATGGCTAATTTTCAAGAACTATATGACCGATTAACCCTGCCGCAGAACGGTATCGGATTAAAACGCGGAATAATACCGATTTACATTGCCGCCGTACTGCATCTTAACAAGAAAAATCTTGTTATAAAGCATCGTGACAGAGAAGAACGGATTACGCCCGACTTGCTAAACAGTATAAATGAAGTGCCGGACGAATTTTCGGTAATGGTAGAAGATTGGAGCGAAGAAAAGGCTGAATATATCCATAACTTTGAGGATTTGTTCAGAAAGCATATTGTGGAACGTGAGAAAATCTACAACGGCTTTTCGTATATACTTTTCGCGATGAACCGTTGGTATATGGGATTGCCGAAGTACGCAAAAGAAGTTCCGTCAACAGATAAATCGCACAGCAAGTTTATCAACAGCTTGAAAATGGTTGATGAGAACCCCCGCGAATATCTGTTTGTGAAGTTAATGAAGATGTTTAACCATGTTGCACTTGACAACGGTCTGATTGACTTAATTCGGCTTGCAAAGGAAGAACGCGACACTGCAATAGCCTTTTTAATAAGACGTCTTACGGAAAATGTTAAGACGTTATTTGCAGGGCGACAACGCGGCTCATCATTATCATCGAGTATAAAAGACTGGTACGAGAAGCTGAACGACGCAACACTTAACAGGCTTTTCAAGAACAACGAGAATCAAATTTTAAGTCTGCTCGCAACAGTCGGCAATGATGATTCCGCTTTCATTCAGCGGTTAGCAAAAGCTGTTTGCGGTCTGCGGGTTGAGGACTGGACAAACGAAACAGTCGGCAAATTTATACAGGGCATAGAAGCGTTCAAACAGACAGTCGAAAGTTTTAATAATAAGGAAGCATCAACCGCCGGAAGTGCCGAATACAAAATTATATTTACAGATGCAGACGGAACGGAAACAGTCAGAGTTTTTGACAAGGCTAAGTACAGCGACACGGCAGAACTTATGCTTGGCGAGGTTGCGCGGGTTGTTGAAGAATACAACCAATCAATAACCGAACAAGAAAAGCGGCAAGTATTAGTCGAGATATTAGAGCGGCTCTGCCGGACGGAGGGTTGATATGGAACGAATAGCATATTTCGATAATGCCGCCACGACATTCCCAAAACCCGAATCAGTTTACGAGTTTACAGACAAGTTTTATCGGGAGTGCGGCGTAAATGTGGGACGCGGACAACATTCGCTCGCCGCACAAGCATCTGCACTTGTCGCCGAAACACGGGAACTGCTTTTAGACTTGTGCCATTGTCCCAATAAAAAAGTTGTGTTCACACACACGGCGACAGAAGCACTGAATGTAGTTCTGCGAGGCTTAGATTGGCGCGATGGTATGACGGTGTATGTATCACCGTTTGAGCATAACGCCGTAACCCGCGTGTTGCATTATCTTGGCAAGCAATGCCAAATACAGATAGAAACCCTTGCCTTTGATAAAACAAGGTTCGATTATGACCTAACCGCCATTCGCGAGCAGTTTGCCCAAACAAGACCTGACATCGTCGTCGTCAGCCACGCGAGTAACGTGTGCGGAATAGTCTCACCTATCGCTGAAATATACAATCTGTCGAAAGAATTTAGCGCGGTAAATATAATTGATATGTGCCAAACAATGGGGCTGATTGATAATGATTTAAGTACAGAGGCCGTAGACTACGCCGTATTTGCGGGGCATAAGACTTTATACGCTCCGCTTGGTGTTGCCGGATTTATTTGCTCGCCTACTTCGCCGTTGCAACCGCTTATGTTTGGCGGTACGGGCATTGATTCCGCGAGTTTGGAACTCCCTCAAACAATCCCGGAAAAATTTGAGGTTGCAAGCCCGAACATAGCTGCAATAGCGGGGCTAAACGTTTCTCTGCGTTGGGTAAAGGCTACTACAATCGAAAGCCTTTACCAGCGGGAAGAAAAAAATAAAAAACGGCTAATTGCGATGTTACGGTCGTTCGATAACATTACCGTTGTGCCGCAGAGCGGCAATGAAAACTCAATCGGGGTTGTATCCTGTATCTTTGACGGTTATGGGAGCGATAACATCGGGCAGATTTTGAGCGATAAAAGCGTAGCGGTACGAACGGGGCTACACTGTGCTCCGACAGCACACAAGTTCCTCGGCACGTTCCCAAGCGGGACAGTTAGATTTAGCGTCAGTTACTTCAATGACGACAGCGACTTTGCGATTTTGGAAGAAGCCCTGTCGTACATAGAACAAAATTCGTAATGGAGGTTTTATTATGGAGTGGCATCCGCGTGCTTATTCTATCTCCGATATTTGGGGATGGAGCAAGCAAAATCAGTTAGAGCTTAGACCTGATTTCCAACGGAAAGAAGTGTGGTCTAAACCTGCTCAAATTGCGCTAATCGACACTATTCTAAGAAATATCCCAATACCCAAAATATATGTTCAGTCTATTCTCGGCGATGACATCGAAAAAATGTATAGGATAGTTGTTGATGGTCAACAAAGGCTCAACGCTATACTCCGGTTTCTCAATGATAAACTGCGTCTTAGGGTGCCGTATGTTGCAGAACAATTTGACCGTTGCTGTTTTAACGATTTACCAGTCGATATAAGGAAAAAATTCTTGACATATCAGTTGGATTTTAACGATTTGGTTAATCCAACCGAAGACGAAGTGCGCGATTTATACGCTCGTGTAAACAAGTACACGGTTCAGCTTAACAAACAAGAACTGCGTCGAGCAGACTTCCCTGGTGAGTTCCTTTCTCTTGCAGAAGAATTGGCAGATATGGAGTTTTTTGCAGAGGCAAAACTGTTTTCAACAGGGCAGACAAGACGGATGCTTGATGTTGAGTTTACCGAGGAATTGCTTTGCTTGCAATTAGAAGGCGAGCAAGACAAGAAAGAAACGATTGATGATTTTTGCGAAAGATACGCCATATTCGCTGATGGGGCTGAAAGTGTGAGGAAGAATTTTGAGAGCGTCCTCAATGACCTTACCGTGATATTCCAAGATGAGATATCGCTTGCTGGAACTCGGTTCAAACAAAAGGCTGATTTTTACAGCTTGTTTGCCTGCGTTTGGGATTATATACGAAATGATAAGAAAATAAACATGGGAAATTTACCTCGTGTAAGGGCTTCACTGTTAAGGCTGAATAAAGAAATCGAACCGCACTCGGAAAATGAAACCTACAGCGACTATGCTATACGGTGTATTTCGGATGCAAACTCGGTTGCTTCCAGACGCTGGCGCAAGAATTTCTTGAACGACTATATAGCGCCCCTATATTTGTCTGAAGATGAGTTGGAGGAAGAAAGCCGTGACGATTTATAAGAATGAGCACCAACATTACGATATTCCCGACTCGTTCAACACGGGGATTAACAAATATACCGTTGACAACTCCGAAAGTCTTGGTGTTGGTGGCAATGCTGCAGTTTATGAGTGTACTGACAGGCAGGGTAATATTCGGGCAGTAAAATTTCTGTTGAATCTAAGCCAGAAATCTCGTGACCGATTTGACCAAGAAGTCAAGCTCTTGCAACGCCTTGACCATCCACACATAACACATTGCTTTGATTGCGGAGAAGTTATCGGGGTTCATACCAAGACACACGACAAGCATAGAATCCCGTTTCTTATTATGGAACGAGCGGACATGAACATCGTGGGACTGATGAAAATGACTGAGGGGATAAACTACGATGTATACGCTCCGCAGATTAGAGGGTTGGCTGATGCTTTGAATCATTTACATATGGTAGCCATACATCGCGACATTAAGCCTGAAAATATACTTGTTCGTGGTGAAACTTGGATGTTGAGTGACTTTGGTTTGTGTACGGCAATTAGTGAAGATGAGCGTTTGGATATAACAAGAACACAAGAGCGTATCGGTCCAAAATACTGGTTGTCACCAGAAGCAGCCAATCGCACCTACTTTGGTGTGCAAGAAATAGATACTGCATCAGATGTTTATCAATTATGTGCCGTATTCTGGTTTATTATAACAAGACGGTATCCTCTGGGAATTATCGAAAATGATGATTACTCCGAATTTGATAGCTTGGTCTGCCGTGAACTGTTAAATTCTCTAAAATATAACAAGAACAGACGAGCGCAAGATGGTAAAGCCTTGTACGATAGCATTTGTAAAGCAACGATAAATCGGGAGGTGTGAAAATGAGTTTAGCCGATGTCGAAGTAAAAACGGAGTACCGTTCGTTACTACATAATGTAACACAGGAGTTTTATATTCCGTTACTGTCACAGGCGATGGAGTATAAACGCGCTGTAGGGTTCTTTTCGTCCACCGTGTTGAGCCAAATTGCGGACGGTGTTGTTGCATTGGCAAAAAACGGTGGCAAGATAAAAATTGTTGCCTCGCCCCATCTGTCGGACGAGGACATTGCGGCGATTCGTAAAGGCTATGAACTCCGTGATGTAGTTAAGACTGCTGTTTTGCGTGAGTTGATAGAAACGAAAGACCCGTTTACGGCAAAGAGGCTAAACTTGCTTGCCCATCTGATAGCGGATGAAATTCTTGACATAAAAATTGCGTTTACCGAAAACGGCTCTAAAATGGGTATGTATCACGAGAAACTCGGCATTATAAGCGACTCGGATGGTAATTCGGTGGCGTTTTCAGGGTCAATGAACGAATCCGAAAATGCTCTTACGACAAATTATGAAGTCATTGATGTCTGGTGCTCGTGGAAAGGTAATGAACAAAGTGAACGCGTTACAACGAAACTGGCGGCGTTTGCGTCGATTTGGAGCGACTGTGAGCCGAATATTAAGATTGTTGATTTCCCCGAACTGAAACAAGAGATAATCGACAGATATAAGCGCGTTGAGATTTCGAGCTACAATCAAATTTCAGACGATGAGTTTTTACCACTTGCAGCAAGCGCGGCTTGGCTTCGCAGACCCGCCCATTATCCGTCATACTACGAGTATCAGCTTGAAGCGATACAGAGTTGGAAAGACAATGGCTATCACGGAATATTTGATATGGCAACAGGAACAGGCAAAACGATAACGGCTTTAGGTGCCTTGGAAATGTTGAGTGCGGAAGTTGACGGCAAAATAGGCGTTATCATTGTGTGTCCATACCAACACTTAATAGAGCAATGGGTAGAGGATATAAAATCCTATGGCGTAACCCCATTAATTTGTTATTCGGCCTATGATTGGAAAAGGAAGTTCAAATATGCGTTGAGCGATTATTCGTGCGGAGCGGCAAAGAATTTCTGCGCAATCACAACGAACGATACTTTGGCGAGCAAATACTTCCAAGCAGAGGTTGATAAAATCAAAGGGAATGTCTGCTTGGTAGTGGACGAGGCACATAACTTTGGCGCAAAGCGTCAGCTTGACTGTATGAAAGAAGTTTATACTCACCGCCTTGCGCTGTCTGCAACGCTTGAGAGAAAGTATGATGAAATCGGAACAAATCGGCTGTTAGAGTTCTTCGGAGGCAAGTGTATAGAGTATTCTCTTGAACGAGCAATCAAAGAAGATAAGCTCACACCGTATTATTATTACCCCATACCCATTGAACTTGAATGCGATGAGTTGGACGAATACAACGAACTTACTGAGAAAATTGTTAAAATATTGCGGACGGTTAAAAAAGGTGCGAAGTTACCGCAAAGTGCCGAAATGCTTCTTATAAAACGCGCAAGGATAATTGCGGCGGCACGGAAAAAGCTAAAATCGCTATATCAAATTATCCGAAACAAATATGTTGACGACGACCATATTCTGATTTACTGCGGAGCGACTACCGTAGAAAACAGTAGTTATAAGGAAGGTGAAATAGACTCGGAAGAACACCGTCAAATTGACATTGTTGTTAAAATGCTTGGCAATGACATCGGTATGCGAGTTTCAAAATTCACCTCTACTGAAAACTCGAAAGAGCGAGAGCAGATTAAGGCGGACTTTTCCGATGGCGATATGTTAAAAGTGTTGGTGGCTATTCGTTGTTTAGACGAGGGAATGAATATCCCCGGAATAAAAACAGCGTTTATATTAGCAAGCAGTACGAACCCGAAAGAATACATTCAGAGGCGCGGGCGTGTATTGCGGAAAGCTAAGGGGAAACGTTTTGCGGTTATATATGACTTCATTGCTTTGCCGCGAAGTTTAGAGGGTATTTTGCCGGACGGTGCGAACATCAATAGTGAATTTTCATTGATTCGGCGCGAGTACGAGCGAATGGAAGATTTTGCTCGACTGGCAGAAAACTCATCTGAGGTTGTGAAACTGCAAGATAAAATCCGCGAGTATTATAACCTAAATTATATGGGAGGTCACGATTATGGAATCTAATCGGGCTGAAAAAGCATCGCTGAATCCCGACACATTCAAACGGCTCTCGTTTCGTATTTATTCACTTGAACGCGAGAACCACAAGACGAAAAAGTTCTCACCAACGGATATGACCGATAAAATCCGTAAGATGATAGAATTCGAGGTGGATAAGGATGGTAATTAAAAGCATACAACTAAGCAATTTCGGTTGCTACAAAGGCATACAAGAGCCTGTTGTGTTTTCGACTGACCCCGAACGCAATGTAACCGTCATCCTTGGTGCCAATAAAAGCGGCAAAACAACATTAGTCCAAGCCTTTCTTTGGGGACTGTACGGAACCGTGTCGCCTAAAAACGGCGTTATAAACAGCGAAGTCAAGGAAGCTATGTCTGCCGGGTCTGCCCAGACAGTCTTTGTTGAGATTTTACTTATCCACGCGGAAAAAGAATATACAATTCGCCGCACTCAACGTTTTGCAAAGGCTACCGAACGTGTCCGTGGCGAGGATTCTACCATCAAAGTGCAATATAAAGAGCCGAGCGGTGAGCAACAAGCTATTACATCTCGCAAAGACTGCGAGGATGCCATCAATAACATTCTGCCAAAAGGTTTGTCGGATTACTTCTTTTATGAAGGCGAACGCTTTGACGACATCAGCAAAAAAGACGTTATCACAGCGGTACGTGGACTTATGGGCTTAGATGCGATAAGCATTGCTCGTGACCGCCTTGATCCAAGCAGTGCAAAATCCGTGACCTCACGTTTCAGAAAGGAATTGAAACTCGGTGATGCTAAAGAAAGCGAGAACATTAAAAGGAAACTCGCAAACGCCCAAGAGGAACGCGAAGCCATTTTGCAACGGCTTGAACAAGCGAAAGAGGAAGCAGATTTCTATTCGCGCCGCAAGATTGAATTAGAAACTGAACTTTCTCAATATGAGTCTGTTCGGCAATTACAGGATAGGCGCAAAACAATAGAACGTGACATTGCGGTGTTGAGTGTGAACGTAGAACAAGCAGCGAAACGCATTGCATCGGATTTTCAAAAAGGCGCGTTGCCGTTCTTTGTGTTGCCATTGATTAACAGGGCGATTTCGGCAGTGGAAAATTCATCACAAGACGGTGAAGGGATACCAGAAATGCGTCAAACGGCGATAGACCATATTTTATTGCGTAAACGCTGTATTTGTGGGTGTGACCTTAATGAAAATGAAGGCGCCGTAAGGAAAATTCGTATTGAACGCGACCTTCTTCCGCCCGCCCACATCGGCACCTTGCTTCACAATATTAAGCAAACGATGCTTGGTTTTCAAACATCATCAATCGGATATGCAGATGACATAGGTGAGGATTATAAAAACTGGCGTTCAAATATCCGCTTGCTTGACAGCAAAGAAGATGACCTCAAGAGAGTCAGCGAAGAAATCGCCAAAGTTGGCGAGGTCAATACCGCTGCTATCGAAACCGACTACCAAAAAACAGTCAACAAAATCAGTGAATTGACCGCTTTACGTGAAAGGTTGTTGCTCAACAAAGGCGCGATGGAGAACACCATCAAAATGCTGGAAGAAAAACACGCTTCGTTGGTTTCCAAGACGGCTGACAACGTTAAAGTCCAAAAGTACATTGATTATGCAGAGGCTCTGTTTAGATGGTTTGACGATTCATATTCACGGCGCGAATCAGAAGTCAAATCGGCGTTGAACGAGAGCGTACATCGCATCTTTTCCGAAATGTATCACGGTCACAGGATTGTAACGATTGATGACAACTACCAAATCAAACTTTTTGCGACCGTTGGTATGACACAGGAAGAAATTGCTGACACAGGCGGCCTTCGCGCAGTCAAGAACTTCGCCTATATCACAGGCTTAGTTGATATTGCGCGTAAGAAAGTTAGCCAAAAAGATGGCGATTCCGGCGATAATTCCGATGATTCGATTAACGCAACTGAGGCATATCCGTTGGTAATGGACGCGCCTTTCTCTGCTACGGACGAAACACATATTTATAACATTTCGCGTATCGTCCCCGGCATTGCCGAGCAAGTAATCATCATTGTTATGCAGAAAGACTGGGCTTACGCAAAATCCGCTATACAAGACCGTATAGGGAAAACGTACATTATTGAGAATGTAGATAACAGCGAAACATTTTCTAAAATCAAGGAGGGGCGTTAAAATGTTTAATGACAATTACAGGATTGTTGGCAAGCACGCTACTTATGCTAAGTTTCTGAACGCATATACGCGCAACCTTGACAAGGAAGCAAAAGTTGCGGGCATTTTTTCGATTGCCGTTGAGTTGTATCTCATAGCACCGTTAATCGGGGCTTCATATAATCGTCGCGTACCGATTGATACCGAAAGTGACGATTCGCTTAATGTGTTAGCGGAGCAAATTCTCAAACGGCAAAAGCAATTTGAAGATGTTTACAGGATAATTATGCTTAGTGAAAAATCAACTGAGTCATCTGCTGATGAACGCGTCGAACGCGCTTTCCGCGATGATGAAAACCCGGAAAAGATGACCTCTAATATGGAGTTGTTTCACGACTATATGCGCGGCGGCATTGAGTGGCTTTACGAGCAAGTCACAGAGGAAGTAAACATCGCAACGGCTACACCTGACGATTATCTGGAAAAAATAAGGGATATAGTTACTCTGTTTGGCGATGATTTCGAGCTTGAGACTCAATAAAATGCGAAAACGCCTAATTCATCTGCAGGTGTCAATATACTAAGCTACGCCAAAGAGAGTCCGAATTAGGACTCTCTTTATTTCTTCGAGTTTTGTGCAATTCGCCGAAAATAAACATTCTTGAAAAACTACCTTGACATTATTTCTCTTTCGACGCCTACCTTTATCAGACAATCGAGCTGAAACAGAAATTTATCAGCCAGATCATGACCTCTAAGAACCCTGTCCGATCCTGCGAGGATGTCGATGAATCCGTTCTGTCTTACGCGGAGATAAAAGCCCTTGCCGCAGGTAATCCCAAGATAAAGGAAAAGATGGAGCTGGACGTGCAGGTCGCCAAGCTGCGCGTGGCGAAGACAAACCATCAGAATTCGCTTTTTGCCCTTCAGGATAAGCTCAGGAAGGAAATTCCCGTGGCAATGGAAGCGCTCGAAAAGTGCCTGTCGAAGCTGAAAGCGGATATTGAACTCCGTGACGGGAATTCCGGTGACGTGAGCGACAAGCGTGACAAAGAGGAAAAAATGATCCCGATGAATATCAACGGGACGATATACGCTAAGAAAGACGAGGCTGGACAGGCTCTTATCGCGCTATCGAAGGTATACCATGACGTCGAGCCGATAAAAATCGGCAAATATCGGGGTTTCGATATGACGCTCGAATACAGCCCTCACTTCGAATTCCACTATCTTACGCTGAAAGGGAACGGCGAATACCGGATAACAATGGGCGACAGTCCCGCCGGAAACGTCACAAAGATAAACAACGCCCTGAACGGAATGGAGGAAAAAATCAAAAAGACCGAGGATGAATTGCAGGATTGTGCGAATCAGGAGCGCCTCGCTAATGCGGAACTTGAAAAACCCTTTTCCCAAGAGAACGAACTTACGGAGAAGTCGGCGAGATTGACGCAGCTCAACCTCGAACTCAATATAAACAACCACAGCGGCGACTTAGACGATGAAGACGACCTCACACTTTCCGAGGACGAAGAATACGATTTCAGGAACGAACTTGAGGACGCCGGTATTGATGAATCCGAGCTTTTCTCCCGCCCCGGCGACGAGGAAGAGGAAATAGCCGCCGATGTAGGGCAGGAACTTACCGAACAGGGGAAGCAGGATGAACTGCATTTTCCCACGCCGATCCCTCCGAAAAATTCCGGCGAGGAAGAAATAACCACGCTAATCTCGACGGGCCGCGAACTCGCTGAACTCGTACTCTACGACCACTTGCCCGAAGCGGAGGGCATGAACGTCGTCAATAATGAAAGCGGCTTTTCCCAAATGGATGCCCATCCATACGACGAAAACGAACGGATAGCCCTTATTACCGAGGCGAAGCGCAAGCTCGCCGAAGACGGTGCGATGCCCATCATAACGGACGCGATGGAGGGACGGGCTTATTCGGGTGAGATTGTGGAAATCGGGTCGGCTTACGCCATTCAAAAGATTGACGAGGGCAGGGGAATAATTCACAACCTGCACTATTTGCGGGACTTTACCAGAGTGCTTAATGAATCCAACGTCCCATATCTCGAAATCACCTACGACCGTGAAATGAACGGCTCTGTTGGCGACAAAGAAAATGCCTGTCACGGCAACAAAACCGTGGCAATGGGCAGATAGCGGGGGTGATGTAAATGCTCGCAGCACATGTGGGCGAGGCCGGTTTTGATTTACGGGAGGCGATAGTATTTCCTTTGCTACAATATAAGAAATAACGTGCCAATCTTAACGCGAACATACTGAGTACGAGGAAGGTGAGCGAAATGCAGGAAAATCAATTATTCGAAAGGCTGCTCCACGTTATTGAGTACGACATCGTGCCGAAGACGCGAGCGGAGACAGCTATCGGCAGTAAGATTTTCGGCGCGGCGGTACTGCGGAAAGACGACCTTTCGCTCGTATTGGCGGAAACGAATCACGAGGCGTACTCTCCGCTTTGGCACGGTGAAGTCTACACGATCAAGATGTTTTACGAAAAACAGGGACACATCGATGCGTCCGATTGCATCTTTCTTTCGACGCATCAACCTTGTTGTATGTGCGCATCAGCGCTCGCTTGGGCCGGTTTCCGCGAGATTTACTATCTTTTCGGCTACGACAACACGGAAGCCGACTTTAACATCCCTCACGACCGCCGTATGATCCGCGAACTCTTCGGATGTAATGAACCCGCGCCGGAAAACTATTATTTCAAATGGCGCTCAATACCGGATATGGCCAAAACCATGCCCGATGCTAAAGCAGCCGGGGAAAGAATCGAACGCATCAAGAAGACCTATGCCGAACTGTCGGAGATATACCAGAGCGGAGAGAAGAGGATGGTTTTGCAATAGCGCCGAAAATCGGGCAAAAACAATTAACGAGGAGCATGGACGCGGCTCGTAAACTTCACACAACCCTGCGGTCTCTGCTGCGGGGTTGTTCATTATCAGGCGGTTTATTTCCTCGTTTGGCGCAAGCCTTACATATATGCGCCGCGTGGCCGCGCCCGCTGAATTTCTCATTCGCCTTACGCTGCCCGCATATCCGGCAGTAGTGTCCGCGCGGTTTTTTATTCATAGAGGCTATTCAATCGGGCGGTTGCCGTGCTGTATTTCATTTTTTTCGGCCTATCTTCCGTCAACCTCGCCGAGAAATCTTCGGCAGGTTTTCTTTCTTATACGGATGAAATCATTGTAGTAATGGCTGAGAGCTTCAGGGTATTGCTTCTCTAAATTCTCGTAGGTTTCATAAAGAACAGTTTCATCAAATTCCGAAAAGCGCCGTATAACCGACAAATAGGCTTTCACGGCTTCTTCTCCGTGTTCCCGTGAAAACTCATCGTATTTTAAGCCGTACCAGTCGTAGCCAATCGCGTTCAGAGGCGCTTGTATGTCCGGGACAAACAAGCGCCCAATAGGATTTCCGTCAAACAACATGATCGTTGTCTGTTCAACTGTAAATGACGCGGCATTATCCAGCTTAAACAGCCTTCCATGTTCGTCAAGGTAATACTCGTGGCTGTCGCTCTCGTTGAGAATGACATATAGCGCCTCAAACTCAAAGAATGCCCGATAATTTTCTTCCGAGCTTTCATTAAGGCTGAATAGCTTTATATTCGGCGCGTAACGAATCGCCGCCGAGCGGCGGTAGTTCCTGTTGCCAATAATCAGCTTGACATTCTGCGTATACATTCCAAGCGCATCCGTAACTTTATGATACATGAACTCGTTGCAGGCGAGTTCGGGATATGTGTTTCCGAGCTTTACGATGTATTGCTCGCCTGGATCTGTTTTTGACACGGCAAATTCCAACTCGCCGCTGTCCCCGGATTCGTCGGGGTGGAGCGGATGTTGAAAAGTCTTAAAAATGTATTTTCGGGCATCAATAAAATTGTCGTCCGTCATATCGCGTTCCTATGCCGTCATTGTTACATTATCCAACAGCCTATATCCCGTCATCGGGCGGCGAGATAACGACCATTACCCTGCCGCAGATGCGCGGTCCCCAATCTTCAGAGAGTTGTTCATGGGTAACGTGGATTTTTTCGCCGTTGGAAGCGAGGAGGTCTTTCCCGTCTGGCGTGTCGTATGTCACTTAATATACTTTACCTCCAACGAATTCAGCGCCCTATAGCCGTCTTTAACGATATGGAATCCGTTCTCGATCCTGAATCCTCCCCATTTATTGAAAAATAGCGGAATATCAATGGCGAATACCATATTTTCCTTCAATACGCCCTGGTATTCCGAGGTCAGAATTGGAGGTTCGAATTCCATAACGCCTGTACTGTGAACCCCCGTGTAAACAAAATGCTCGCCAAGATTATTCTCGTTTAATAATCTACGAGAGGCTCTGTCCAACTCACATCCTCTTACACCCGGCCTCAGCAGCGCCCTCGTTTCGGCTTGAGCCTCGATTGCGAGTTCTATTGCTTTTTGCACTTCGGGATCGGGTTTTCCGAAAATGATCGGCCTCGATACCGGCCCATGATAACCTTCATACCGGACAGCGAACGTCAGCGAGATTAAATCGTTTTTCCGAATTTTTCTGAATGTCGTCCTTGACATTATGGGAGCCGTATTTTCCGGACCCGAGGAGACCATTAACTCTACGCCGGTACCTTCCGAACCCATTTTTCGCATCACATATTCGGCTTCAGCCGCGATTTCGCGTTCGGTCCGGCCTTCCTCAATCGCGTCGTAGGCCGTTTGGATACCCTTGTCCGCGATGGAGAATGCATACTCGATCACCCGTATCTCAGCTTCGCTTTTAATTGCCCGCAGTTCCATTATGTCAGCTTCAATATCGACGATGTTCTCATGGCCGAACTTATTCGCCAGTGATTTATAGAGCCGATAGCTGATCTGTTCTTTGCCCGCTAAACCGACGCTTTTAACTTTGCGGCCGATTTGATCTTCGAGTTCTTTAATCACATCATCGAAGGGTACTACCGTCGCATAGGAATATTCCTCTCCTGGAATTACAAACTCCGGCGTAACGCGCACTTGGCTGCAATATGACGACACCAATACAAACGCTTCCGATTCCGTGCCTGTTGCGACAAAGATTTCGCCTTCTTGAGGCACCATGACAAACGCGGGTTCGAACTGCGGCTGATAGTTGATCAGCCATCGGGCGTGGGCTTGCCCCACCACAAATCGATCATCGGAAAAAGCGATAATCAGATCGATGTCTTTCTCTTTCATAAGGGTTTGTACTTTTTTCCTTCTCTCATCGAACTCACTGCGGTCAATTTTTGGACGCGTCATATATACTACCTCCTCATTTTGTCAAAACGCAGCAGTCAATTATGGATACATAATATAACAAAACTCCATAATTCGGCCCGTTTATAAATTATGTTTTCAAGTAACGACGGGCTTCGTATAGATTGGGATTAAAACAATAAAAAACAACCTGTATAGGTGATAGTTCTCGATCCATAATAATATTTGAGGCCGTTTTTTCCGCTACATCACTGACTATTAGCCCGTAAACCTCCATCGACGATACAGCCATCTTTGTGTTGACAGAAGCGCCATGTCAAAAGAATTATGCAAAATGAGAGACGAGGGGTTGATAAAATTTCATAAGAATAGATTTGAGATTTTATAGCGCCGTCCAACGCCGGCAGTGTCAAGCAATAAGGGCGAAAAGCCGGGAGGGATGATATTTGACAGAGCTACTGCTTTGTTATATAAACCATTGATGAAATCAGCGTTTACGAGGAGGATTCCCAATGCAAACCGTTCACGATTTCTTGAAAAAAGCCGGTACTTACTACATTGCCACCATTGACGGCGACCAGCCAAGGGTACGTCCATTCGGGACGATCAACCTGTTTGAAGGCAAACTATACATTCAGACCGGCAAGAAAAAAGATTTGGTCAAACAATTAAGCGT
>Ga0099364_10005141_pt1 | contig 19538 bp, 11 predicted proteins | sample TergutTh196P3_FD_73070 | JGI IMG/M metagenome (GOLD analysis project Ga0099364, IMG submission 73070) | Microcerotermes parvus P3 segment gut microbial communities from Pointe-Noire, Republic of the Congo - Th196 P3 | ecosystem: Host-associated > Arthropoda: Insects > Digestive system > Gut ... | reverse complement strand
GGTGACTGTTGCAACGTGTCGAGATTCAGCGCCTCGTCAAAATTGATTTGTGTAACACCGACGCGCCGCCAGCGTCCGGCAAAAAGATCGACATGGCTGAAATCGGCATGGACGCCTGTCAGAGATTCGCACTCCATTTGCCGACAATTGGCGTGACGCCACGAAGAACGCTCGAAATAACAGTGCGACCATTGCGTTCTCGCGAGATTGGCTTGGTCGGCGATCAGTGTGTCGAGTGTCAGATGGGAGAAAGCACGTTCTTCAAGAGAAAGTCCGCCGATATTCAACGCCTTGAGCGGCCATTCTTCCGGCGCAATCAGAAAAAGATCCAGCCAGCTTTTGCGCGCATCTTCTCCGGCTTTGTCTTGCCCAAGATGTTTGACCAGCGTATCACGGGCTTTCTTCTGCCTATACGGCGGACAGGTTTGATGATGCTGAAGCAGGAAGTTGAGGGTTTCGCGCGAAGGATTGAGGTCTTCCCAGATGTCGACGTCGTCCTCTTCCAGGCTGCGATGCAGCCGCACGGCGAGAAAGTATTCCAGGATGGAGGTGTGGGCGAAAGCAAAGTCATGCTCGCCCGGTCGCACCAGGAAGGTGGCATTGCGTAGGTCGGTCAGGAGAGGTTCCGCACTTTGAGCCTGAATCCCCAATTGAAGTTCGTCGCTGAACCATTCGCTCAAATCATCCCAAGGTATCTGGCGGACGCCAAGTTGCCACATGTGAAGCGCCAAATCCTGCATCAGCTTGCGTTTAACGCTCTCGCGCAACTGGTGTTTGCCATGGTCGCGACTCAGCCATTTGTTCACCATCCATGCGTAGAGAGTGGCGCCGTTAACAGTTTTTCCTTCACGCTTGGCGGCTTCGATTTCACCGATCTGATCACACACCATGCTCACGCCTTGCGGGCGACTGGCGATTTCGGAAAGATCGTGGACACTGGCAATCAACTCATAGATTGCATGAGGATCTTGCCCCCGCACATGAAGTTCGAGGTATTTCAAGATCTGTTCTTTGGAAAAAGGCAGCAACTGCCAGGCGCGAGGTCGGGCCGCTTTATGCTGTTCACGCTCCAAGCCAAGGATCTGGTCATTTTGTGCCTGGACACTCTTGAAATAATGCGTCCGGCAGGTCAGTAGAAGCTTTCCCGGACAAGGGCTTTGGGTGTTGGGGTTCAGGTGTTTGGGCCAGTAACTAAATGGCAATACATCGAACAGGCGGTTGATGAAATCCTGCCCCCAAGCATCATCCCGCTTGTGCGCCAGCACTTCATCGAGGCCGTCCAGGATCAGCAATGCGCCCTCTTTACGCACGGCGCGAAAGATTGCTCCGGCGGTCAGTGGCGTTTCGCCCGATGGCGTGTTGTTGCGGCTCAACGAGTCCAGAAAATCTTCCAGTGTCGGCACATCACCGCTTAACAACTTGCCCTTTTCGGCGACGGCTTCGCGCAAATCCAGATAGATGGGTGTGGGAATGCCAGGTTCCTTGTTTTCGCGACATTCAACGAGCATTAACGCCAGAAGTTGACTATTCCATGTCTTGCCCATGCCGTACTCACCCAGCAGGACGGCAAAAGGCGTGTCCTCTGGATTACACGCCCAATCCTTCATGGCGTGTACGACATCTTTTGGTATTTCTGGATTGGACATCGTATCGCCTTACTTGAGGGTTTTTTCGGACCAAGAGATGGGTATGTGTTTTTCCACGCGCTCTCGGTACGTTGCGTTCGGGGGAGGAAGCGCCCGCACGGGTTCATCTTGCGGAGGCAGGGGGGCTTCACGAGGCGCGAAAAGCTTCTTGCGCAGATCGCGGATAAATTGCTGGACAAACTTGGCGGCAAGGTTGTCATTACCTACGCACTCATCCCACGCGCGTCCATCCAGGGTGAAGAGTTGGGGGCGATTCCTTTCGATGCGCCCCAATACACCGAGATCGTCTTCATCCGCGTTGATGGCGGAAAGCATGACGGACAAAAAGGGCTTGAGGGTCGTTCCTTCCACATTACGGAAACGAGGCCATTCATCCTTTTTAATGTAGGGACGGCCACACGCTCGGGGAGAGACCATCAAGACGCCCGCCCTTGCCTGCGTGATTGCGCGCTGCATGGTGTCGTGATCGTCATCGCCTGCCGTAATCCCGTTGTCTCCGTTGGTGCGTCGAAAGAGCCAGAAGCGGATGCTGCGAGCCTCCTCGTCTGCCTTGCCTTGTAAGGTTTTTTCGACGCGGTTTATGAAGGTTTCGACCAGTTCCTGTTCTTCGTTGAAATAGGAGACAAACACCAAGTTCTGGGTGAGGTCGGTAGCTTGAGCAGGAACATTCCGATATTTTTGTTGTGACATGAAAACTGTATGCACGCGCGTGCTGGGCGGCTCCCACGGCGCGTCGGTTTCCAGGTAGATCGCTTGGTCGTCATTCCCCCTTCCAGGCGGCGTCACCAGACTCAATTGATGGTCAATCTTCTCTGCGGCTTCCGAGAGGGCTTGCTTGAGTGCACGGAGTTGAACCATCCTTGAATCGCTCGTGCTTTTGGGGTAGAGGGCGGCGTTCATCTGTCCGCGGGTAATGATTCCGTCATCGCTTCGTTTGATCAGGTCCATCAAGGCGATGAACTTTGTCCGAAGGCTTGAATCCACATGCGGGAGAAAGAGGGCTTGGAAATCGTCCGCTTGTGGGGGCCGGACGGGACTCGAAGTGGCCATGATGAATTCCTCCTCCTTGGTCGATGTCCGGTGCATGATAACGCCCTCGATAAGTCTTGTGAACCGTTTTATTAAGGTTTTTTTATGTTTTTTTTCGCCCCAACGGCAGTGCGCACCGCCGTGGGCCACCCGAGTTCAGAGAGCAGATTGGATGATTCAGTCGTCGTCCGGCTGAATATCGTCGCGCGGTAGAAACTGCCATTCTTCGGCGTTGGCGAGTTGTTCGTGCCCCATAGGGCCGAATTCTGCGATTGTTTCGCCCAGTGCGTTTGGGACTTGATCGTCTGGATGGGTTAATTGCCAGAAAGGCCGATCCGGCCCTTTCACTTTCAACGTTTGGGTTTTTGCGTCGAGCCAGACGATGGTTCCAGTTTGTGGGTGTAATTCCAAGGCGCATTTCCAGGTGTTTGTGGCGTCGGACACCCAGAAACGTATTGCACCGTCTGAAGCCGTGACGAAGCGCCGTCCATCCGCGCTCACCGAACACGCGTCTACATATCCTGTATACCCATTGAAAACGTGTAGGCATTCGCCTTCCTCGTTCCATACGCGCGCCGTGCCGTCAGTGTCGCTAGCCGTGATGATGCGCCGTCCATCTGCGCTCATCGAACACGCGTGTATATATCCAGTATGCCCTATGAGAGCGTGTCGGCATTCGCCGTGTTCGTCCCATACACGCACCTTGATATCTCCTGTCGCGGGGTCATATCCTGCCGTGATGATGCGTCGTCCGTCCGCGCTCATGGACCATGCTCTCACAGAACTGGTGTGTCCTATGAGAAGGTGTAGACATTTGCCTTGCTCGTTCCACACGCGCACCGTGCCGTCACCTGCTTTTGTGATGAAACGCTGTCCATCCGCACTCACTAAACACCCGTACATAGAGCTTCCATTCCCTTTGAGAACGTGCAGACAATCGCCTTGCTCGTTCCATACGCGTGCCGTATCGTCATCTCTTACCGTGAGACAAACGCCTTGCTCGTTCCATACGCGTGCCGTATCGTCATCTCTTACCGTGAGACAAACGCCTTGCTCGTTCCATACGCGCGTCGTATCGTCATCTCCTACCGTGATGATGCGCCGTCCGTCTGCGCTCACCGAACACGCTCGCCCCCGCCATGCGAGAACGTGTAGGCATTCGCCTTGCTCGTTCCACACGCGCACTGCGCCGTCATTTTCTACCGTAACCATGCGCCGTCCATCTGCGCTCACCGAACACAGGTGCACCGATTTCTCGCACCCTTTGAGGATGCGTAGACATTTGCCTTGCTCGTTCCATACGCGCACCGCGTCGTCATCTCCGGCCACGATGATGCGTCGTCCATCCCCGCTCACTGAACACCCAGGATACGGTCTCTTGCTTCCATTGAGGACGTGTAGACACTCGCCTCGCTCGTTCCATACGCGCGCCGTGCCGTCACCTCCTGCCGTGATGATGCGTCGTCCATCCGCGCTCACCGAACACGCCGACACCCATCTTGTATGCTCTTTGAAAACGTGTAGACGTTCGCCTTGTTCGTTCCACATGTGCACCGTGCCGTCATTTCCGGTCGTGATGAAGCGCCGCCCATCAGCACTCACTGAAAACACGCCTACCCATTCTGTATGCCCTTCGAGAACGTGTAGACATTCGCCTTGCTCGTTCCACACGCGCGCCGCGCCGTCATTTTCTACCGTAATCATGCGCCGTCCATCTGCGCTCACTGAACACAAGCCTACCCATTCCGTATGCCATTTGATAATTTTTAGGCACTCGCCTTGCTCGTTCCATACGCACGCCGTGCCGTCTCTGCCAGCCGTGACGAATCGCCGACCATCCGCGCTCACCGAACACGCGATCACACATCCTCCACGCTCTCCGAGAACGTGTAGGCATTCGCCTTGCTCGTTCCATACGCGCACCGCGCCGTCATCTCCGGCCACGATGATGCGTCGTCCATCCACGCTCACCGAACAATCCCTCACCCTTTCACCGTGCCCTTTGAAAATGTGTCGGCATTCGCCTTGCTCGTTCCATATACGCGCCGTGCTGTCATGTCCAACCGTGACGAAGCGCCGTCCATCCGCGCTCACCGAACACGCGACTATTGGGTCACTGTGCTTGCCCCACAGCAAGCGCCAGTCGTGGATCTTGTTATTCACGATCTTCTCCTGTGAAAGAAAGGGAAATGCCATATTCAACAGAACGCATCACTATTGCTCTGACAATTAAGGTTTGATTTTTCGAGAGACGCCCCATATGGGCCGAAAGGGCAAATATGAGGCAATCCATAATTGCCGGGTGAATAGTATCCTGAATTTTACATTTTCAGACCAAGGCCGCGTATCGGGCATGGCAGCACATGGGGTATGCCAAACTGAATTATTTTTCATAATAACGAAATAATGATAACAGGGCAGGCAGGTAAGACCAGTATGGCAGGCTAGCTTTTCTTGCTCTGCCAAAGAGGATGTTGCGCGATAGCTACCATTGATATGTTCCCTTGCCGGATATATACTACTGGTAGCCACCCTAAGGAAATCGAAGATGTCGGCAACTGCCAAACTGTTTTTTAGCGGGCGGAGTCAGGCGGTGCGCCTCCCGATGGAGTTCCGTTTCCAGGGGAAGGAGGTTTTCATTCGTCGCGATCCGAAGACTGGCGATGTCGTGCTGTCGACCAAGCCTGCCTCCTGGCAGGAGTTTTTTGAACTTGCCGATCGTACCGAGATTCCATCCGATTTCATGGCGGATCGTGAGGATTCGCCTGCGGAAGAGAGGAGTCTGTTTTGAGTCGCTTCATGCTCGATACGAACATGGCGAGCTACATCATCAAGGAGAACTCGCCTGAAGTCCGCCAGCGACTGGCGATGCTTCCGATGGACAGCATTGTCGTCGCAGGCCGAGTTGCTTTACGGTCTGGCCCGTAAAGGCCGTCCAGCGGCCCTGGCGAAGCTGATACAGGCGTTTCTGCTCCGTGTTCAGGTGTTACCGTGGGACAGCAATGCCGCTACGGTATACGTTCAGTCGACGTTCAGGCCAGTCGTATTTCCAACTGGCGGCCCAATGCGCGAAGCGCAGCCTCGATGCCGTCGATGCGCGTGGTGTGCCGCAGGTTGGTCAAACGATTGACTTCCTGTGGGGTGGTGCGCAGCCTTCGTGCCAATTCGGCAGGGCGAACGTTTTGGATGACCATTTCATTGAGCAGCAAAACCTTGGCTGACAGGCTGGCAGGAAGCTCGATTACATGCTGGTTGCGCTTCGGTTTCGAGGGCGCTGGCACGGTGCGCTTGTCCTCGAAATAGAATTCCAGCGCAGTCTCCAGCGCGTCCTGAGCCATTGCCAGGGCTTCCTCCAGGGTTTCGCCCTGGGTGATGGCTTCTGGAATGTCCGCAAAGGTGACGACGAAACCGCCAACGGTTTCGTCTGGGGTGAGGGTGACAGGGAATTTCATGTTTTATCTCGCTGTGTTTTTCGTTACTTCAGACCAAGTTGCTTCTTGATGCCTTCCACCGTGCCCGTCTTGAGTTCGGCATTGTGCATAGGCAGGATGGATTGCTTGCCGTTCAGCTATACCTTGACGTGCGAACCCTTTGCCGTGATGAAGGTCGCGCCTTGCCGAGCCAGCCATCGCTTGAATTCCTTGCTGTTCATTTCTTATGATACAAACAATTTTGTTTATATTGTCAAGTGAGTTGTCACCGGTTGTCACCGCCTGTCATCCTGCGCGAAGTCGCAGGATCCATGCGGTGTGTGGATTCTACGACTTCGCTTCGCTACGCGCAGAATGACGGTGGCGCTTCGCCGATCTGTGTGCACTCACAGGGTTTTTGAGCAACCTGTTAAGGTGATTGATGCTAACTTGAGATAGCCCTTGTTTTTGATGAGCTGCTTACCCGGATCGGGTCTCGCCATGAATCTTCGATTCGAGCGACTGTTTTCGTTGTTGAGTACTGGAACGCTCTTGTTGGTTTCGCTGGCCGGTCATGCAGCCGGTTTTGATTGCGCCAAGGCCACTTCCGTTACGGAGAAGGCGATTTGCGCCGACAAAGAGTTGTCGGCCCTGGATAGCGAACTTGCATTTGTTTGGCAAAAGATCTCGGGCTTTGATCCGGCTGCCATGAAGTCGTCCCAATTGCAATGGTTGAAGCTTCGGGATGCCTGTGGCGCAGATGCTTCGTGCCTGAGGTCGCGTTACAACGAGCGATTGGATGTGCTTCACAACATGCAGTTTCCAGTGGGTGCGGATCAGGCAGGCAACCGCCTGGAAGCATTGATTGCTGAATCGACCGATGCCGACGCAAGGCGTTGCACTGCCGACAAGCAGTTCTGTGTTCGAATCCTGCGCGACGAATCCTACGATTCTACGCCACTGATACAGATCGACTACGCAGGGGCAAACCCGGCCACCTATGACTTCACGTTGCCGGATCCCCGCCGAGACGACGAAACACCCTGGTGGCCTCGCGTGTCCGCAGTACTATGGCCGCGTGTGCTGCGACTCGCTGGCGATCAAAGCACCATCCTGGTGGGTGCTGGGTACAGCGAGCAATGGGGCTACTCGGGCGGCGGCGGCAGCGCATTGGAATTGCGACTGTTCAGAGTGAGCCGGAAAGGAGACACATTTCGTGCCCGTGAGGTGTTGTCCGTCCCCATCGAGGGATCACTGATGATTCGTGCATGCTTCTCCGGCGAGTCCAAGCAGGAAGCGGCACGCTACCTGTTCGGTGCGTGTCACGACTTGTACGACTTCAACGCAACGCTCGGACTGGATCGAACCGTCAAGTCGGGCTTTCCGCGCCTTGTCTACCAGACGCGAGCCACGAGCTTTCCAGGCAAGGTCTCGCGTAACAAGGATTCACTGGCAATGCCACCGCTGCGCAAGCGGGACGTGGTCACAGTCGTGGATCCGCACTGCCCCTATAAGCGTACCTTCCAACCCAAGAAAATCACTGGAGTCTACGTGCCAGACAAGCCGCTGCCGGATTGCGGCAACTACCTCGATCCTTGAGCCTGACAGCATAAGTAGCTACGTGTCTCAAAGTGCGTAGGTTAGGGAACCTCTGAACAACCCTCCTGTCATTGCAGCGCGTAGCGTAGCGAAGTCGCTTCAATCCACACATCGCATGGATCCTGCGACTTCGCGCAGGATGACAAGCGGTGGCAGGATGACAGGCGATGGATGTCCTGTCATGCGGTGACAGGATGACAAGCGGTGAATGCAGAGTTATGCAGAGGTTCCCTACGCGGCCTTTTTCTTTTTCTTCGGTTCGAGGTTCTCGTACAGGGCGACGAATTCCTGCGTCAGCTTGTGACGGGGGTCGAGGTGGATCATCGGAACCGCGCGTTCATGCGATTCCTTGATTTTCACCGAGGACGACAGATACGGTTGCAGCACCAGCAAGCCTTCGTCGATCAATTCCTGCACAACCTTTTGCGGCAGGTTGGCGCGGGACTGGTACTGGTTGACTATGATGCCCTCCACCTTCAGGCCGTGGTTGTGATCGGCGCGGATTTCTTCGGCGTTGGCGAGCAGCGAATAGAGCGCATTGCGCGAAAACTCGTCGCAATCGAAGGGAATCAGGCAGGCATCAGGGCCGAGCGTGTGAAGAAGTTGAGCGCGGGCGGGGTGTCGATGAAGACATGGTCGAACTCTCCGGCAATCTCATCGAGCGAAATGCCCAGTTAGACCCCTATTTCTTCTTGGTGAACTCCCATTTGAGCTTTTTGCGATGTTCATCTTCGCGTTGCTGGGAAAAGCGGCGTCCTTCTGCTTCAAGCTCCGGGTCAATCGTGCCGCTGAGAAATGGTGCGGGATCAACGGTGGTCTTCTTGGCGGTGACTTGTCTGATGAAGGCGTCGATGCGCTCCCATTCGCGTTCGAGGACTGGAAGCGACAAATGTGATGCAATCTCCTCGCGTGCCAGCCAAGTCTCCTGCCCACTCACTGAGCGTGGGTCAACGCAACGAGCCTCAAGAGAAATCCAGTAGTAAGCCTCGGCGTCATCGCGTGTGCCGCCAAGAGCGTGGCGATAATAGTGAGAAAGCTTCTCCCAGCACATCCGGTCGTTGAAGCCAGCGCCACGCTGAAAGTAGGCGCGTGCCTTGGAGTAATTGGGTGAACCGAAATAACCCTCGGCGTAAGCAGAGGCCAACTCGTAACACGCGGCACCCTCCGTGCGGGCTGACCGCTCCAGGAGATTTTTCACTGCGGCTGGCGCGGTTGGGCCAAAGCCTTTGGGTGAGTGCTTGTAGACCTTGATGAAATACGCCAGAGACCTTTGGGCTTGTGGGTGGTCGAGTTCGGCAGCGCGGCGCAACCACGGGTCAGCCGCTGCCTCGTTGTGATGCTCAAAGTAGTGGTAAAGATACAGCCGCCATGCCGCTGCGGCGTCACCGCTTGCTGCCTTGCGCTCCAGTTGGGTGCGCTCGGATACGGACAAGTCCATGCCATGTGTATGAATAGGCTGTGTGTTCTGGCAGGCTGTAAGCACGATACAAAAGAGTAGAATTAGAGGACGCATGACATAATGCAAACGTTTATGCTAACCGGCAGCCCCGCTATAGCGGGGCTGTCCAGTGCGCGAAGCGCGCGGGGTTGAATATGTTGTTAGGATGCTTGACGAAACCGAGACTCACGATCAATCGAACGGACGATCTAAAAAGCATACCACATTGGGAAAAGACTACAAGCCTTTTGGCAATGTTTCACTAGGGCCATGTGAGCTTCATTGGAGAAAAAATTTGCAAGAAATAAGTCGTATTCAAATTGATTTCATGCAAATCATGACGCAAAACAGGGGGGCTTTCTTATATTTATCAATGTGTTGTGTATTGTTTCGGGACGACTACCCTGGCTGGAGGGGTGGCCGCGGTCTACCTTCACACCGATTCGATCGCTTGCAGCGCCTGTCCGAATTCCGAAATCAGGATCAATTCGGACACTTTCAAGATCAGGGCATGGCGTTTCCCATTCGACGGCAATGACCGTAAGGTCGTCATGGCCTCATCCATGCCGTCAACATCCTCTGTCTTCAAAGCGGTCTTCAATCGGACAATGCCCAGATCCCAGCGCGAATCGTCCGTTTTTTCCCCGTTTTTCCTCGGCGTGTCGCGGAAGTGATTGTCAGTAATGGCTTGGCCTATCAACTCGCCCAGAGAAGACAACCCGGCACGAAAGCCATCCAGATGTTCATGGATGAACGCTATATCGCCTCGGCGACCGGCGGCCTCCAGCAAGGCGGACGATTCCGAGAGCGCCCGCGCACCGATATTGGCAAGGGCGCTTTTCAGACCATGAACATGCGTAATGAAGGTCTTCAGATTGGCAGGTGTCGATTTGGGCGATGGCTTTTCCAGGAACACAATACGCTGATTTATATCATGCAGGAAAACATCGAGAAGACCCCAGTATCGTTCCCAGGAACCGGCGACACGCGACAGGCCGATGGAAACATCCAAGCCTTCGATTTCCGGAAAATCCGGGATAACGTCTCGGACCGTATCCGTTGAATTTTGCGATGATATGGCACGACGCTTTTCCCTGGGAATCCATCTCTCCAGGATTTCATTCAACCTGGCAATTTCAATCGGCTTGGAAAGAAAGTCATTGAAACCCTTTTCGAGAAACATCTCGCGCATCCCGTGAATGGCATTGGCCGTCAACGCGATGACAGGCACCTTGCCGAAATACTCGCCCTCCAATGCACGAATGGCGGCAGTCGCTTCTATGCCGTCCATGCCCGGCATCATGTGATCCATGAATATAATGTCATACCTGGTTCTTTTCGCCATTTCGATGGCTTCCGGCCCATTTTCGGTACAGTCGATCTGCATCTCGTAGACGGCCATGAGGCCCTGCACCACCCGCAGGTTGATGGCAAGATCATCCACGATCAAAACGCGCGCTTCCGGCAATGTGAAACAGATTCTGTCCTCAGCGAGGTGGGTATATTGCTGTATGTCGGGAAGACCGTTCAGGATGGCGGCAATGGTCGGCGCATAAGTCGGCATGGTCAACGCGCGGACATGAGGCAAGGGCATGCGCTCACCGGGTTCCGCATCGAAAACCACCGGCACGGCCTCAGGAGCGAGGCGCTGGGCTTGCTCGACGATTTCCGACATCAAATGGCGCGGCATGAAAATAAAACCGTACCTGCGCTTCGACAATTCATTGACAAGTGCTTCATGAGACTGCACACGCAGGCAGAACACCCCCAGATCTTCGATGGTTTTGGCAACGTTTTTCGCACATTGCCGACGTGGCTCGTAAAACAGAACGCTCTTTTCGCCTGGTTTCCGAACCTCCGCAAAGCGATGATATTCATGAACATCCTGCATAAACGTGACCGTGAAAACCGATCCCTTTCCAAACGTGCTTTCGACCGTAATATCTCCGCCCATCTTCCGGCTGAGGTTGTGGGAAATCGCAAGCCCCAGCCCTGAACCTTCTATACCCTTTCTGTTGAGCGCGTTGATCTGTACAAATTCGTTAAACAAATTTTGTATATCATCTTTTCTGATGCCGATACCAGTATCCTGTATCTTGCATCGAATTTCATATTTTCCCGGTTCTATTTCCCTGCCGTCCATATGAAGAGAAATATCCCCTTTTCTTGTATATTTCACGGCATTGGATAAAAGATTCAGTAATATCTGACGAACCCGTGTTTCATCGCCAATCAGTCTGTTCGGCAAATGACTGTCTGCATAAATATAAAATCGTACTGGCTTCTCTAACAAACGCATTTTGGTGATTGTAATCACATCGTTCAATAAAGAACCGAGTTCGTATTCTCCTGCTTCAATCTCCAACTTGCCGGACTCTATCTTGGAGAAATCAAGAATATCATTGATGATCGTCAACAAATTCGTCCCTGAATGCTTCACGTCCACAGCATAAGAACGAACCTTGTTGGATATGTCTTTCTGGCGCAGAATCAATTCACTCATGCCAATGATTGCATTCATCGGAGTACGGATTTCGTGGGACATTCTCGCCAGGAACATGCTCTTGGCCTGATTGGCTCGCTCCGCTTCCAGTCTGGCTTCTACCAGGGGAGTGACGTTACTGATAATGACGGATCTTCCTCGTTTGCTCTTCTTGTCGCTATTTTTACTGGTATTCGCAAACAGGCTGGATACGATTTTGTAATAAGATAATTTTCCATTTTCCTTGATTTCTATCGTGTCATCGTAAAAATCATCATGCTCAAAAATGTTGCTGATCATCAATTTCATCTCCAATTGATGAAAAAGATCGATCAACGGGCGTCCGAAAGCCATTTTAGCACTTTCTACATGAGCCAGTTTCGCCATCGGGTCGCTGATATAGCTGACACAGTTCTTCTCGTCCACCAGGGCGATGATATCGGTGGTACTCGACATTAGTGTTCCGAAAGCGTCTTCAGCCTTGGTCGATCGCAAATTCCGGTCAGTAGCAAAACGGGTCAACAGCAGAAAGAGGCCCATGACAATTATGGAGTATAACCATACAACATAAAAATAACTGGAGAGATCTTTCATGCCTTGCGTGGAAACATTTTTCAAAACCAGAACAGCCGTAATTGTATTGATTGTGATAACAAGACAGAGCAACGACTTATATCGACAATAAATTGCGCCGATGCCAGACACTGATATACTGACAATGAAGTAATAAATATAATTGTCTACATATTTACTACTGTTACCGATAACAAATACCGCAAATATAAGAAACGGAACCATGAAAGAGACGAAGGTAAGGTTTCTGACAAAGCATTTCAAAAGAGCAATGACTCCAATAAGCAGAAATGCGCTGACCACCGAAATTATCACATAGTCCATGCGTCCTATTTCAAAATGTTGAGGTAATCGGATATTAAGATACAATAGAATACAGGTAAGAGCGATAAGACTGGCTGCCCGATAATATCCTCCCTCATCTTGATCGCCCAGTAGTCGTCGTATTCGTCTCAACACAATGGCAAAAATCACCAGCATTGGCAGGGAAGCGCCAATTCCTGTCAACAAGACAGTGTAATCATCAAGCCAAACAGCCCATCCAATGTATTGCAGTATAGCGACGACTGCGCCAATCTGCGCCATACTGACTGACCACCTGAAATAATTGTCTCCAGGGTCGGTTCTAAGAGTCATGTTCGTGCTCCTGTCTCAGTATCCGTCACAATGTAATGCAGTAGGTCTTATTCCTTCAGCAATGTCACATCGACTCAATTATTTGCATGGCTTGATCGAATTCAGAAATCAATATCAATTCAGTCACTTTCGAGAGCAGGGCATAGCGTTTTCCGCCCGGTGGCAGCGGAAGGGAGCGCAAAGTTGTCACGGCTTCATCCATGCCGTCGATGTCCTCGGCCTTCAAGGCGGTCCTCAACCGGATAATTCCCTGATCCCATCGCGAATCGTTAGTTTCTTCCCCGTTTTTCCTCGGCACGGCGCGAAAATTTTTGTCCGCAATGACTTTGCCTATCTGTTCACCCAGAGAGGATAACCCTGTGCGGAAATCACCCAGATGCTCCTGGATGAACGATATGTCGGCCCGACGTCCGGCTGCTTCCAGCAACCCTGATAGTTCAGACATTGCCAGCGCGCCGATATTGGCCAGGGCGCTTTTCAGCGCATGAACATGTGTAATGAATGTCTTCAGATTGTCGGGCGTTGGTTTTTCCAGAAATGCAAAACGCTGATTCACATCATGCAGGAATACATCGAGCAGACTCCGGTAGCGTTCTACAGAACCGCCGACGCGAGACAGACCAATGGAAGTATCCATGCCTTCGATTTCAGGAAAACTCTCGGCAACGGCCGAGCGCATTGAATTTTGCGGTGACATGGCGCGACGCTTTTCCTTGGGAATCCATCTCTCCAGGATTTCATTCAACTTGACAATTTCAATCGGTTTGGAAAGAAAATCATTGAAACCCTTTTCGAGAAACATCTCACGCATCCCGTGAATGGCATTGGCTGTCAACGCGATGACAGGCACTTTGCTGAAGTATTCGCCCTCCAATGCGCGAATGGCGGCGGTGGCCTCGATGCCGTCCATACCCGGCATCATGTGATCCATGAAGATAATGTCATATCCGCCATTCTGCGTCATTTCGATGGCTTCAGGCCCATTTTCGGCACAATCGATCTGTATTTCGTAGACGGCCATGAGCCCCTGCGCCACCCGCAGGTTGATGGCCAGATCATCCACGATCAATGCTCTCGCCTCCGGCAAGGTGAAACGGATTCGGTCCTCGGCGGAGTGGACGTAATGCTGCACGTCAGGCAGCCCGTTCAGGATGTTGGCAACGGTCGGCGCATAAGCCGGTATGAGCAGCGCGCGGATACGGGGCAGGGGCATGTGTTCTCCAGGTTCCGCGTCGAAAACCACCGGCACGGCATCGGGATCGAGGCGCTGGGTTTCAGCGGCAATTTTCGACATCAAATGGCGAGGCATAAAAACAAATCCGTACTTACGATTCGATAATTCATTGACAAAGTCTTCATGAGATTGCACGCGCTGACAAAACACGCCCAGATCCTCGATGGTCCTGGAAACACTTTCAGCATATTGACGACGCGGCTCATAAAACAGAACACTCTTCCTGTCCGGCTCCAGAACCTTCGCAAAGCGGTGATATTCATGAACATCCTGGATAAACGTGGCAGTGAAAACCGATCCCTTACCGTACTTGCTTTCGACCGTAATGTCTCCCCCCATTTTTCGGCTGAGATTGTGAGAAATCGTAAGCCCCAGTCCCGTACCTTCTATACCCTTTCTGTTGAGCGCATTGATCTGCACAAATTCGTCGAAAAGATTTTTTATGTCATCTTTTCTGATCCCGATACCTGTGTCCTGGATCTTGCATCGGATTTCATATTTTCCCGTCTCTAGTGCCTTACCATCGATGTGAAGAGAAATATGTCCTTTTCTTGTATATTTGACGGCATTGGATAGTAGGTTGAGCAATATCTGCCGAACTCGTATTTCATCGCCAACCAGCTTTCTTGGTAAATGACTATCCACGTAAATATAGAATCGTATGGGTTTTTCTATCAGGCGTATTTTGGTAATCGTAATCACATCGTTCAATAAGGACCCCAGATCGTATTCCATTGCCGCAAGCTCCAGCTTGCCTGATTCTATTTTGGAAAAATCGAGAATGTCGTTGACGATTGCCAACAAACTCGTCCCTGAGTGTTTCACGTCAGTCGCATAAGAACGAACCTTGTTGGTTATGTTTTTCTGTCGAAGAATCAATTCACTCATGCCAATGACTGCATTCATCGGAGTACGGATTTCGTGGGACATCCTCGCCAGGAACCTGCTCTTGGATTGATTGGCCCGCTCCGCTTCCAGTCTGGCTTCTACCAAGGGAGTAACATCACTGATGATGATGGCTCTTCCCCGATTGTTCTCTTTGTCGCTGTTTTTCCTGGTTTTCGCAAACAGGCTGGATACGATCTTGCAATAGGATGACTTGTCATTATCCCTGATCTCTATCGTGTCATCAAAAAAATCATCCCGTTCGAAAATGTTGCTGATCATCAATTTCATCTCCATCGGATGAAAAAGATCAATCAGCGGACGTCCGACTGCCATTTTAGAATTCTCGATATTTGCCAGTTTCACCATTGGATCGCTGATATAGGTGACACAGTTATTTTCGTCCACCAGGGCAATGATGTCGGGCGTGCTTGCCATCAACGTACCAAAAGCGTCTTCAGCCTTGGTCGAACGCAAATTTCTGTCGGATGCAAAGCGTGTCAGAAGCAAAAAAAGAAACATGGCGAATATGGAGATTCCCCATGTAATACACCCAATATCGTAAGGCACGTTTGGGTCGAGCAAAGGAACATCAGTCAACAGCAACAAAAGGAAGACTGCATTGATGGTAATAGTAAGACAGACCAGTGATTTATATCGGCAATAAATCGCGCCAATACCACATATGCAAACACCGACGCTTAAATAATAATCATGATCGCGCAGGAACAAGTTACCAATAACAAAAGTCAGGAAAATGAGAAGCGGGACAACGTACGACATGAGTGTAAAATTCCTGACAAAGCTCATCATGAGCGCCATCACGAAAGTGAGGCCAAAACATAAGACGATCAAAAAAAATGCATTGTTCAGATTCTCGGCCCCAAGATATTGAGGCAATCGAATATTGAGAAATGCCAGCACACTAAAAAAAGCGAAAAAACTGGCTGCCCGATAGTATCCCCCTTCATCTTGATCACCAAGAAGCCGCTGTATCCGCCTTGTCGTTGGGATGATGATCGGCAGCATACCCAGGGAAATACAAAAAGATAAAAAAAGAATGGAATAACTATTTGACTTGAACACCCATCCCATGTGCAGCATTATGGTGATGATGGTTCCAATCACCGCCATAATGATTGCCCAGCGAAAATAACTGTTCCCTGGATCGGCTTTAGGGTTCATGGCCTTGTCCTGTCTCGGAATTTGACGCGATCAAGCATATTGCTGTGGACATTATTTTCACCGTTCACATCGACTTGATCATTTGCAAGGCTTGGTCGAATTCGGAAATCAGTATCAATTCGGTCACTTTCGAGATCAGGGCGTAACGTTTTCCGTCCAGCGGCATCGGCAGAGATCGCAAAGTAGACATGGCTTCATCCATGCCGTCGATGTCCTCGGCCTTCAAGGCGGTCTTCAGCCGGATAATCGCCTGATCCCAACGCGAATCGACAGTTTCTTCCTCGTTTTTTCGCGGCATTTCGCGGAATCTTTTGTCCGTAATGACTTTGCCTATCTGTTCACCCAGAGAAGACAGCCCGACGCGGAAATCGTCCAGATGCTCATGTATGAACGATAGATCGCCTCGATGGCCGGCTGCTTCCAGCAAACCAGACAATTCGGATAACGCCAGTGCGCCTATATTGGCCAGGGCGCTTTTCAACGCATGAACGTGTGTAATGAATGTCTTCAGATTGTCAAGCGTTGGTTTTTCCAGAAATGCAAAACGCTGATTCACATCATGCAGGAACACATCGAGCAGACTCCGGTAGCGGTCTACAGAACCGCCGACGCGAGACAGACCAATGGTAGTATTCATGCCTTCGATTTCAGGAAAACTCTCGGCAACAGTCGAGCGCATTGAATTTTGCGGCGACGTGGCGCGACGCTTTTCCCTTGGAATCCATCTCTCCAGGATTTCATTCAACTTGACAATCTCAATCGGTTTGGAAAGAAAATCATTGAAACCCTTTTCGAGAAACATCTCGCGCATCCCATGAATGGCATTGGCTGTCAACGCGATGACGGGCACTTTGCTGAAATACTCGCCCTCCAATGCGCGAATAGCGGCGGTTGCCTCGATGCCGTCCATACCCGGCATCATGTGATCCATAAAGATGATGTCGTACTCCTTCCCTTGCGTCATTTCGATGGCTTCAGGCCCATTTTCGGCGCAATCGATCTGTATTTCGTAGATGGCCATGAGCCCCTGCGCCACCCGCAGGTTGATGGCCAGATCATCCACGATCAAAGCTCTCGCCTCCGGCAAGGTGAAACGGATTCGGTCTTCGGCGGAATGGACGTAATGCTTCACGTCAGGCAGCCCGTTCAGGATGTCGGCAACGGTCGGCGCATAAGCCGGTATGACCAGCGCGCGGATATGAGGCAGAGGCATGTGTTCTCCTGGCTCCGCGTCGAAAACCACCAACTCGGCATCAGGATCGAGACGCTGGGCTTCAGCGGCAATTTTCGATATCAAATGACGTGGCATAAAAATAAAACCGTACCTGCGATTCGACAATTCAGCGACAAAGTCTTCATGAGTCTGTACGCGCTGACAAAACACCCCAAGATCCGCGATGGTTCTTGAAACACTTTCCGCGTATTGCCGACGTGGCTCATAAAACAGAACACTCTTCTTGTTCGGCTCTAGAACCTCCGCAAAGCGGTGATATTCATGGACATCCTGTAAAAACGTGGCCGTGAAAACCGATCCCTTACCGTATTTACTTTCGACCGTAATGTCTCCTCCCATCTTCCGGCTGAGATTGTGAGAAATTGCAAGCCCGAGTCCCGAACCTTCAATACCCTTACGGTTGTGCGACTTGATCTGCACAAATTCGCTGAACAGACTCTTTATATCATCTTTTCTGATCCCGATGCCAGTATCTTGTATCTTGCATCGAACTTCATATTTGCCAGACTCTAAAGCCTTACCATCCAAGTGAAGAGAAATATATCCTTTTCTTGTATATTTCACGGCATTGGATAGCAGGTTAAGCAATATTTGACGAACTCGTATTTCATCGCCGACCAGCTTGTTCGGCAAATGACTATCCACATAAATATAGAAACGAACAGGTTTCTCTACCAAGCGCATTTTGGTGATTGTAATCACATCGTTCAACAAAGAGCCTAGTTCATATTCCAACTCCAGAAGTTCCAGCTTGCCGGACTCTATCTTGGAAAAATCGAGAATGTCGTTGACAATCGCCAATAAACTCGACCCTGAGTGTTTCACATCCGTCGCATAAGAACGAACCTTGTTGGATATATTTTTCTGACGCAAAATCAATTCACTCATACCAATGACCGCATTCATCGGGGTACGGATTTCGTGGGACATCCTCGCCAGGAACATGCTCTTGGACTGATTGGCCCGTTCTGCCTCCAATCTGGCTTCAACCAGGGGGGTGACGTCACTGATGATGATGGATCTTCCTCGATTGATCTCTTTGTTGCCATTCTTCCTTGTTTTCGCAAACAGGCTGGATACGATCTTGAAATAGGATGACTTGTCATCGGCCTTGATTTCTATCGTGTCATCGTAAAAGTCATCCTGCTCGAAAATGTTGCTGATCATCAATTTCATCTCCAACGGTTGAAAAAGATCGATCAACGGACGTCCGACAGCCATTTTTGAATTCCTGACATGAGACAGCTTCACCATTGGATCGCTGATATAGGTGACACAGTTTTTTTCGTCCACCAGGGCGATGATGTCGGGCGTGCTTGCCATCAACGTGCCGAAAGCGTCTTCCGCCCGGATCGAGCGCAAATTTCTATCGGAAGCAAAGCGTGTCAAGAGCAATAATATGGCCATAAAGAAAGCGGCAAATGCCCAGGCAACCTCCAATATCCATGTGGCCGCAGCGTAGTTATAGGGTGCGCTTGGGCCGCTTGGGCCGAGAAGAGGAGCGTTATTCAAGATCAGAAAAAAAGTGACTATATTTAAGGTAATCGTAAGACAGAGTAGCGACCTGTATCGACAATAGAGTGCACCAATGCCACACACAGCCACAGAAACAAAGAAATAATAAAGAAAATCACCTATCAATATGTTACCTATCAAAAACGTCAAAAAAATAATGAACGGAATCATGAAGGCCATGATGTTGAGATTTTTGATAAAACACATCAGAGCTGCGACCAAGCCAATAAGTAAAAAAGCACTGATAACCGAGAGCAATGCGTATTCTACAAGCCCAATACTGAAAAATTGCGGCAATCGAATATTAAGATATAATAAAATACTGATTAAAGCGATAAAACTTGCTGCCCGAAAATATCCACCCTCATCCTGTTCATTTAATCGCTGTCCGATGCATTTCATTACGATGGCTATAATAATCAATATTGGCAAGGAAACACCTGTTGTCACAAGTAAAATGCCGTAATTACCCTTCTCGGCAGCAAACCTCAGACTGATTAGTGCTACGACGAAGACGCCAATTGCCGCCATGACAATCGACCACCTAAAATAATTGTCACCAGGTTCGTTCTTGAAATTCATGTCCGTGCTCCTTTCTCATGGTTCGGAACGATGATGCGAACCGCAGCCGTCATTATTTCCACCGTAAGGTATTTGTCGTAAAAAATCTCG
>Ga0099364_10005140_pt1 | contig 19544 bp, 16 predicted proteins | sample TergutTh196P3_FD_73070 | JGI IMG/M metagenome (GOLD analysis project Ga0099364, IMG submission 73070) | Microcerotermes parvus P3 segment gut microbial communities from Pointe-Noire, Republic of the Congo - Th196 P3 | ecosystem: Host-associated > Arthropoda: Insects > Digestive system > Gut ... | reverse complement strand
GCCGGGGTGATTGCCAACAGGGTGAGGGGCGAAGATCACGCGCGCCTCATCGGCGAGGCTGTCCAGAGATTCGCGGGCATTCCGATGGTCGGATGGGTTCCGCATATCGAAGAATGCGTTTTCCCCTCCCGCAGTCTGGGGCTCATCCCCGCTTACGAACGCGAGGCGACGCGCGTCGCGATTGAGCGGTTTGCGCAAGCGCTTCGCGAGCGGCTCGACATTCAGGAATTGACGCGGATAGCGCGCCTCCCGTCTGGTGAGTACATCGAACCGGAACTACCGGCCGGCGTCACGAAATACGGAGGCTCGCCCGTGCGCGCCGCGATAGCGGATGACGCCGCCTTCTGTTTTCACTATCGCGAGAACTGGCGGCTGTTGGAACGCCTTGGCGCGGAGGTGACGCCGATCTCCCCTTTGCGCGACAGCCGTATTCCAGAGAAAACCGACCTGTTGATCCTGCCCGGAGGTTACCCGGAGGAATTTCGCGGCGAGCTAATGGGTAATGAAAATTTCATGAGGAGCGTCCGCGATTTCGCGAAAACGGGGTGCGTTTACGCGGAGTGCGGCGGCATGATATATCTGTGCGATGACTTCGCCGGCGTAATAGACGCCCGCGCCGTTACGACCGAGCGGCTTGAGCGCTTCGGCTACGTGGAGGGCGCGGCGCTGGGGGATAATTTGATTTTGAAACGCGGCGAGATTGTCAGGGCGCACGAATTTCACTACTCCAAACTGGAAGGGACTCCGCCCGGAGCGTTCTCGGTGCGGAAATTTTCCCGCCCCGAGGAGAAGTGGACAGACGGATACTCACTGAACGAAGGAAGACTGCTCGCCTCACATTTGTACATAAATTTCTGGTCGCGCCCGGAGTCGATAAGAAGAATGCTGCTGCATGCGTCTGCTTTGGAATAATATGCGCTTCGTAAAGCTAACGGTTGCCTTCTTGCATTGATTGCGCAGTTGTATCATGGCAACGGTTATGCCGCAGATATGCGGAGGCGGTATTTTTCGCCACAACCTCTTATCATTGGAGATTCTTCCAGACTGCGGAGCGGATTTCGTAACGCAATGACTTCAAAAAACCAACCCCGAAAGAATATTGCTTGACCTTGTGATTTTTCGGAAGTAATATTTGAAGCGTCGTTGAATCGTTGAGAATAATCTCAAAATAAAAAACCATCCGATTTTCGGGGAGGGTTCAAAATGTACGATATCATTACCGTCGGAGAGATACTCGTCGAGATACTGACCGAGCGCACCGACCAGGAATTTACGTCACCCGGCGTACTGCTCGGGCCTTACCCGAGCGGCGCTCCGGCGATAGCCATCGACCAGGCGGCGAAAACCGGGGCGCGCACAGCCATGATCGCCCGCGTCGGCAAAGATGATTTCGGACGCCTTAACATTGACCGTCTCGCCTCGGACGGCGTCGACGTATCTCACATTATTGAAATGACCACGAACACGACCGGCGTTGCCTTCGTCACATATTTTTCGGATGGAAGCCGGCGCTTTGTCTATCACTTCACCAAAGCCGCCTGCGGCGAGCTGTCGCCCTCCGACGTCGACGAGAACGCGATCAAAATCAGCCGCTACCTGCACATTATGGGCTGTTCAATAACGGGAAGCCCGTCAATGGGAGAGAGCATCATGCGCGCGGTGGACGTGGCGCTGGAAAACGGCGTAAAGATAAGCTTCGACCCCAACATACGTCCCGAACTGCTGGTCGGAGAGATCATGCAATATTACAGAAAAATTATAGACGCGAGCGATGTGCTTCTCGCGGGTAAGGGAGAGCTTACGAATCTGTTCGGCGAAGACACGGACGCCGCGGTGCGAGATCTGTTATCCCGCAAGGATCGAATAGTCGCGGTGAAGGACGGTTCCCGCGGGACATCGGTCTACACTCGCAAAGAGGCGTTCACTGTCCCGGTATACCCGGCGGTGGAGGTGGATCCGACAGGGGCAGGCGATAGTTTTGACGGCACTTTCCTCGCGCTGATATGCAAGGGATGGGACATAAGGCAGGCGGCGGATCTGGGCAACGCGGCGGGAGCTCTCGCGGTGGCAAAGCGCGGACCGATGGAGGGCAATGCTACGTTTGCTGAGATAGAGGAGTTCATTAAAAAATCAGGCGGAGTTACTGTAACGGATATTGAGAATCCCTACGCGAGTAATTGAAATTGAATAAATCCAAATACACAGGAGGTTGTTTTCGTGAAAACAATCAAGGACAAGCAGATTTTGGTTGCCGCCGATATTTCCGGATTCGCCCTGAAAGAAGCAGTGGCGGAGCACCTCAAAAAGAAGGGCTGGACAGTGACCGACATAGGCGTGAAGTCGGAGGATGAAAAAAATCCCGAGATGTTCCACCGTATAGGGCTCAAAGTCGGCGCGAAGATAGCGGAGCGTGAATTCGAACGCGCGATTATTTTTTGTGGAACGGGAATGGGCATCCATATTGCCGCGAGCAAGTGTCCTCGCGTCCACGCCGCCGTTGTCGAGAGCGTTCCCGCCGCCAAACGCTGCATCACCGGCAACAACTGCAATGTTATGTCAATGGGCGGATTTTACACAGCGCCGCAAAAGGGCATCGAGATGGCGGAAGCTTTCCTTGAGTACGGTTTCGGGGAAGGTTACGAGAACTGGGAGAATTTCTACGAGTTCCACAAGCTCGCCTACGACGAAATAGAGGCTTTCGACTACGAGAAGTTCAAGGCAAACGGGTTCGAGGTCATTAAACTGGGTGAGGTGGAAATAGGACCTCAGCCGATTTAGCGGATTTCGCAGGTTTTGCTTGTATCCGCTGGAAAATTGCCCTCAGCGCCTTTTTTTAGAAGCGCCGGGGGCAATCTTCTCGGACTTGCCCAACTCGTTATCGCGCTTTTGTACATCCTAAAAAGTCGATCAACTCCAAAAGGTTGGCGCTTCGCGCTTCACGGACGTAAAAACCGGAACTCGCCGCGCCCAGCAACAGAGATTCGCTCACGGACAAGTTCATAAGCAACCCCAGGCACAGGCCCGCGTTAAAATTATCTCCCGCTCCGGTCGTCAATTTTGGATGCGGCGTATAATAGCCGGGCGAGAAATGAAATGAGCCGTCTGAGTATGCGTTTGCGTTCTTGACCGTGTGAATGACCAAACAGTATATGCTCATCGCCTCGCCGATTTTGACAGTTATCTCCTCTAAATCAATGTCCTCTATCGAAGCGTCGGGTTTCAGCACGTTCAGTCCCAGCGCGTCGGCGACCTGCGCCGCTTCTTTAAGATTCAATCCCAGCGCCACGCGAAAACGGGCGGAAAACCGCCGTATCAGTTCCAACGCCTCCGAAAGGTCTTCAATTAAGCGTTTCTCCGGGTCGCACAGGTCAAAAAAAGCAACGCAATTCCCCGGCTTGATCAAAGGGAACACGTCGCGGATGATGCCTTCGAAAATGCCGCTCATGTAAGGGATCATCGTCCAATTTTCCAGGCCGAACAGATCCAGATCCTCCCCGCCGATCATATAAGAGAGCTTTTCCAAACCAAACCTTGTTTTCAGAGCATCCCATGTTATTTTGTTGAACGAGTCCAGCTTTGACATGATGAGCTTGCCGTCCCCAAACTCCAGGTTAAAAGATAGAGCGGGATCCGTTATGGGAATAAGTTCGCAGGTTTCGCCCATTTCTCGGAATACGTCGTGTATGGACGCTTCCCCCAGCGCGCCGATATAAGTGATCCCCACTCCCTGCCCGGCGAGCGCGTTAGCCATAATGGGGCCATTCCCGCCGAGCTTTCGCGTAATTCCGACGAGTTCAATGTTCGTGCTGAGTCCCGCCGCGCGGGATATCCTTTCGCCCAAAGCTGAAAGCGTTCCTACCGCCGTAAAATTTTCAGCGCTCTGTCTTTTGTCAACGACCTGCAGGATCTCATCCACAAACCCGTCCAGACCGATAAGCGCCTTAAACGGTTTTGCCCGGTTCCGGTAATCGTTAAGAGACTTCGCGATTTTATCCGCATCCACGAACATCAGATTCACCAACCTTACATATCGACTGGAAATGTTCCAGCTTTCACCGGAACGTATGGTTAATTAAGAATACACTATATCATGGCGTGTTATACTTGAATATCGATTATTATTTGACAGATGTGATATTATTCAGCTATACAGAAGCTATTAACTATTTTCGAACTATTAATTTGAACCGTCAAAACTGAATAATTCAGGCCGACGATTTCTGTGGATTAGGAGGTCATTAATAAATTGAAGATAGCTACTTTTGCCGACTGGTTCGGCGCAGGTACAGCGCAGGGAATCATCGAATCCGCGCGTTGCGGGGCGCAGGGTGTGCAACTGCAGGCATGGCGGGAACTCAACCCGTTCGAAATAACGCCGGCTAAGATCGCGGAAATCAAAAAAACCGCGGATGATCACGGTCAGTCGATCACGGCGCTTTGCGGCGAACTCCACGAGGTTAATCCCGGCGGACACGGGCTTGAGATCGCGGAGCAAAATCCGAAGCAAGTCGAGTACCTGAAGCGTGTTTTCGATTTGGCGGCGCAGTTAGGCTGTAATGTCGTTACAACACACATCGGCGTTATACCGGAGGACAAGGGCTGCGCTGCATACAACGCGCTTTTGAGCGCCTGCGGCGAACTGTCGGAGTACGCCCTGACTATGGATGCGTGGCTCGCAATTGAGACCGGACCGGAACCTGTGGCACGTCTTTGTGAGTTTACGGATAGTTGCGCGGGCGGCCGCGCCGCTGTGAATTACGACCCGGCGAACCTCATAATGGTGACGAACGACGATGAGGTCAAGGGTGTATATACCGCCGGGAAACGCATCGTCCACACCCATGCCAAGGACGGGGTCATGAAAAAATACATGGGCCCCGAGCACGTCTACAATATTTTCGCCGAGGGCGGTATCGAGGCGTTGTCGTCTTTGACGGAATTGTTTGCGGAAACACCGCTTGGGCGCGGCGGCGTGCGCTGGCCGGAATACTTGAAGGCGCTGCGCGAAGTGGGTTACGACGGTTTTCTTACAATCGAGCGCGAAGTAAAAGAAGACGCCGCCGCGGATATTGCGATGGCGGTTAAATTTTTAAAAGAGTTACTCTAAAATCAAAAAGGAAGGGTGATATTACCATGATGAAAATAGGTCTTGTTTCCGCAATTTTGCCAAACTATACGTTTGAGGAAGTTATTGACTACGTTTCGGGCGTCGGCTTTAAATGCGTGGAGGTTTGCTGCTGGCCGCTCGGCAAAGCGGCGAGGCGTTACGCCGGAATCACGCACATCAATATTGACGGAATCACCCGCGAGAAGATGGATTACTACGTGAAGTACGCGGCTGACCGTGGTATTCAAATCAGCTCGCTCGGTTACTACCCGAACATGCTCGATGCCGACCTTGAAGCGCGCGGGGTGGCAACAGATCACCTCACGGCGCTGATTGACGTTTCCGCCGATATGGGCGTGAACATGGTCACGACTTTTATCGGAAAAGACAAAGCAAAGACGGTCGAGGACAATCTGGAGATGTACAAAGAGGTTTGGACGCCAATCGTGCGCTACGCCGAAAATAAAAAGGTGAAAATAGGAATCGAAAACTGTCCGATGTACTTCACAAAGGACGAGTTTCCCGGCGGCAACAATCTGGCTTCCACTCCGTATATCTGGCGAAAGATGTTCGAAATTATTCCAAGCGACTATCTTGGGCTGAACTACGACCCATCGCATCCCTATCTCCTCATGGCGGACTACGTCAAGCCTGTGTACGAATTCAAAGACAAGATTTTCCACGTCCATTTCAAGGACATAAAAATTTTCAAAGATAAGCTCGACGAATACGGCGCGTTTTCTTACCCGTCGCTGTGGCATTCGCCCAGGCTGCCGGGACTGGGCGGCGTGGATTTTGGGGCGTTTTGCGCCGCGCTCAATGACATCCGTTTCGATGGATGCGCCTGTATCGAGGTCGAGGACAGGGCGTTTGAAGCGAATGTGGAGGACACAAAGCGCGGCATTGAGCAGAGCTACCGTTATATGTCGCAATTTATGTGAGCATGAGCATTGGTATGAACGATAAAGAACTGAAAATTGCCGTTGTCGGCGCGGGAGGAATGGGTACGGTTCACATTAGTAATTACGCGCACATTCCGGGATGCAAGGTCGTGGCGGTTTGCGACGCCGCGGAGACCGCGCGGTTGAAAGCAGGCGAAATCGGCGCGGCGGTTTACAATGATTTGGATGAGATGCCGGCGCGTGAAGAGATCGACGTAATCGACGTCTGCACGCCGACCTGGCTGCACAAGAAGCATGTAATGACGGCGCTTGAGGCGGGACGGCACGTCATCTGCGAAAAACCCGCGGCTCTCTGTAAACGTGACGCCGCCGAGATGTTCGGCTTGGCGCGGGAAAAGGGTTTGCAACTGCACATCGCGCATGTTGTGCAGTATGCGCCCGAAACAAAAGTGCTGAGGGAACTTGTAGAAAGCGGAGAATACGGACGCGTTCTCGACGGGGAATTTTTGCGGTTGTCGGGCGCCCCGCGCTGGGCCAGGGACGGCTGGCTGTTTGACAAGGACAGGAGCGGGTTGCTGCCGTTTGATTTGCATATCCATGACCTTGATTTGATAGTAAGCCTGTTCGGTGAGCCCGAAACAGTCGGCTGGACTTCCTGCGGCAACAAGGATGCGGAGTATAAGGAACACTACAGATTTTCGTACGGTTACAAGGATATGAACATCGTCGCGGAAGCGGCATGGTACAATGCCGACTTTCCTTTCACAGCGACGTGGCGCGTCTATTTTGAGAAGGCGGTCGTAGTAAATAACGGAAAAACCGTCACCGCCTACAGCTCAGGCCACGAACCGCGCGTGTTCGACACGGAAGAAAAAATCAAGATACCCACAGGTATCAACGTGCCGCCGACAGGCATTTTCCTTGCCGAATTGTCCGACTTCGTCGGTAAAATCCGGCGGGGAGGGAGCGGCGATAACCGCGAGCGTTGTATACTTTCAGTTTTGGGGATTTTGGAAAAGATTCAATAATCCTGCCCGGCAATAAAACCTGCCTAGTTACGAAGGCCGGGTATGAATTGAAAGGAGTGCGTACAACTGAATCCGATAAAGAAAGCTAAAGAAATGACGATGGGAGAATTGGCCGCATACATTGATCAATCCGTCTTGAAGCCGGAGTTTACTCAGAATGAAATCCGGAAATATATTCAGGAAGGAATCGACTTTGGATGTAAAACCGCCTGTATTAATCCTACTTCTCTTACAATCGCCCGAGAAATGTGCAAAGGTACTGACACGGGTATATGCGTGGTATGCGATTTCCCGTTCGGACTTTCCTCCACAGCGTCCAGAGTGACGCAAGCCGAAGACATCTGTAAAGACGGCGATATTGAAGATTTGGATATCGTGGCGAATTACGGCTGGATAAAAAGCGGCATGTGGGATGCCGTTGGAAAAGATATAAAGGCCGTCGCCGATGTTTGCCGCAAATATGGAACGCTGCTCAAAGTCATCTTCGAAACTGACGCCCTGACGTTGGACGAAGTTGCGAGAGCCACGGATGTTGCCTGCGTGGCCGGCGTGGATTTCGTCAAAACCTCAACCGGTTTTTTTACAGGCGGGGGAAGCAAAGGCGCGACGCCCGAAGTGATTAGAGTGATGATGGACGCCGCGAAAGGCCGTTGCAAAGTTAAGGGCTCGGGCGGTATTCGCGATCAGGAGCATTTTTTCACGCTGATCGATATGGGGATCGATCGCATGGGAATAGGATATCGCTCCACTCCCGTCGTGCTCGGAATAAAAGACGAAGCGAGCGTGCCGGTTAGTTTCTGGAGAAAGAAAATATCAGCTCCCGCTGTGTCCGGAGTAAATGTTGACGGCGGAAAGAAACAGGCGGGGCAAGGTTATTAGAACGCGTTCATATTAAAAAACATGGCGCATATGACAACACCCGTATAAATGATACAATTCGCTTTCAACGCACAAGCCGCTATATTGATGTGCAAAGTTTGAATTGCTAAGATAACGAGGCGAGGTCATACGGGGTTTCCTGATAGACATAATAGTTCAGCCAGTTTGAAAACAACAGATGGGCATGGCTGCGCCAGCGCATGACGGGCGGCTTGTCCGGATTATCGTCCTCGTAATAGTTCACCGGCGGTTTGATCTGAAGGCCTTTGCCAATATCGCGGCGATATTCGCCGTCCAGCGTCATCTTGTCGTATTCGGAATGCCCCGTTACGAACACCTGCCTGCGATCGGCGCTTGCCGTTATGTATAATCCCGCGCTATCGGAGTTCGACAAAACCGACAGGCCGGCGGCAAGGACGTCTCTCTCACGAATACCGGTGTAGCGCGAGTGAGGGGCAAAGAATCCGTCGTCGAAACCACGCATCAGGCGGCTCAAAGGGATCAGCACCCTGTGCGGGTAAACTCCGGATAGTTTTTCTTCAAGCTCGTACTTATCAATTCCATAATGATAAAAAAGCCCTGCCTGAGCGCCCCAACAAATATGCATGGTGTTGAATACATGCGTTTTAGACCATTCCAGGATCGTACAAAGCTCGTCCCAGTAGTCGACTTCACTGAACGGTAGAATCTCCACCGGCGCGCCGGTAATGATCATTCCGTCGAATTGCTTTGTTTTTACATCGTCGAAAGTTTTGTAAAATGCGTCCAAGTGCTCCTTGGATGTGTTTTTTGATTCGTGTCCGCCCATCTGAACCAGCGTTATTTCAATCTGCAGCGGCGAGTTTGAAAGCAGGCGCAGAAGCTGCGTCTCGGTCGCAATTTTTGTGGGCATTAAATTCACGATTCCGATTTCCAGAGGACGGATATCTTGCGTAAGCGCCCTCTTTTCAGTCATGACGAAAATTCTTTCTCCGCCGAGCGTTTCAACGGCCGGCAGTTCTGTTGGAAGGATTACTGGCATTCATCCACACTCTCCTCAAAATAAAAAAAATCTTTCGTTTTAATATATTTTTCAATCCATTTGGATTGCCGTATAAACGCTCCAAGGTTATTTATTCAGCAATCCCCCGGCATTGCAGTCCGTTTAGATACAATAATCATCCGCTCCCGCGTCTTTTTTACTGTCAAGTATCATTTGCAGCGTTATACCGTCAAGATAATCATCAATAACTCTTTGAAGCCCTTCCCATACAGGCAATGTTTTGCAATAGCCGCTGCGTTCACATTTGTTAAGGCCGGCCTCCAAACACGAAACGAGGGAAAGTCCGCTTTCCGTAGTCCTCAAAATCTGCCCCACCGTATATTGATCCGGCGCTTTGGAGAGCATATAGCCTCCCTGAGGGCCGCGATTTGTACGCAGGATGCCGGAATTACTGAGCAATGTGATGATTTGTTCCAGATATTTTTTTGATATTCCCTGTCTTTCCGCAATATTTTTTAAGGAGATGAATCCTTTACCCTCATGTTCAGCCAAGTCCAAGAGCATTCTAAGGGAATAACGGCCTTTTGTTGATATTTTCATATATCCCACTCCAATCTTGTCTTTAGCCTATTATACTATGGGTAATATATGCTTTCAAGTAATCTGCTCTGACACTTGGCATAGCCGAACAAATAATTCAGTTTTATAATCTCTTCTATTGACAAGCAATTATTTCAAGCTTATATTGCATATCATATACATGGGTAAAATAGATTATTAAATGAGGAGGCAGTGATTTTGTAATGAAAAGCGATAAAAATTATAAATTTGAAACAATTCAGATACACGCAGGCCAGGAGAAGCCCGATCCCGCGACGGACGCAAGGGCGGTGCCGATCTACCAGACCACATCCTACGTCTTTCCGTCGTCCAAGTCCGCGGCGGATCGCTTCGCTCTCACAGAAGCGGGCAACATATACACGCGCATCATGAATCCCACTTGGGACGTATTCGAAAAACGCATGGCGGCGCTGGAAAACGGCGTTGCGGCGTTGGCCACCGCTTCCGGCGCCGCGGCCGTGACGTACGCGATCCAAAACATCACGAAGAGCGGCGACCACATCGTATCGGACAAATATCTCTATGGAGGCACGCATAACCTGTTTGCCAACACGTTCCGGGATATGGGCGTGGAGATTACCCTCGTGGACGGCAGCAACCCGGCCAACTTCGAAAAAGCGATTCGTCCCAACACTAAGGCTTTGTACTTTGAGACAATAGGCAATCCCAACGCCAGCATCGTCGATATCGAGGCGGTCGTCGCCATCGCCCGCAAGCACGGCATTCCGGTTATCGTCGACAGCACATTTGCCACGCCGTATTTGCTGCGCCCGATAGATTATGGAGTCGATATCGTGATACACTCGGCCACCAAATTCATCGGGGGTCACGGAACTTCCATCGGCGGCGTCATCATTGACGGCGGCAATTTCGACTGGGCGCAAAACGATAAATTCCCCGGCTTGTCGCGCCCGAACCCAAATTATCACGACCTGGTATTCACTGATGCCGTGGGGAATATGGCCTATATTATCAAAGCCAGAACGACGCTTCTCCGCGATACCGGCGCAGCGCTTTCGCCATTTAACGCCTTCCTGTTTTTACAGGGGCTTGAAACCCTGTCCTTCCGCGTGGAACGCCATGTGGAAAATACCAAAAAGGTAGTGGAGTGGCTCGCAGACCAGCCGCTGGTGGAAAGGGGAAACCACCCTTCGCTGCCCGGCCACAGGGATCACGAACTGTATAAAAAATACTTTCCGAACGGCGGCGCGTCGATTTTCACCTTCGAGCTGAAGGGAGAAGCCGAGAAGGCCAAGCGCTTCACGGAGGAACTCAACCTGTTTTCGCTGCTTGCCAATGTGGCGGATGTGAAATCTCTGGTAATACATCCCGCGACCACGACCCACTCGCAGATGAGTGAAAGTGAGCTTCTTGCCTCCGGCATCAAGCCCAACACCATTCGCCTCTCCATCGGCGCCGAGCATATCAACGACATCATCGACGATCTCCGTCAGGGGTTTGAAGCGATCCGGTAGAAAAAAACATGGAAAATCACAAAAAAGCCCTGGCTATCCGGCAAACGCCGCGGTAGTCAAGGCTTTTTTATTGAGAATTATAGCTTGCTGACGAGCGACAGAGCAGTTTTCTAGAGAACATTCATGTTGAGCGGTGAATTGTCCTCGCGGGCTCTTGACGCATCCTCGCGGAAGATGACGTCCAGTCGCCAGTGAAGTTCGTCTTTTCATCGACTTTGATTTGACCAAGCGTTATCTGGTTTTCCGCAACCCACGCGCTTACCACATGATATTTCTTCTTTACAATCGCTGTAAATTCATTACTACATTCTTTCAGCTGATCGCATAAAAGTAAATGCTTTTACCGTGGATTATACGATTTGCTCAATTGACAAATCCATATCAAAAAGATTTATGACAACTAACAAGACACTTCTTTTTCATTGCCATCAAGTATGACAGGAAACTTTTTGTCGTCAATGACAATCTCTGCCAGGCGCTGCACTTTCATGCCCGGGTAGTTGCCACTGCGTGCGCCGATCTTCAAGGTTTTTTTCTCGTCGACCCAAATCAGTTCAGTTACGGCATACTCTCCATATTCATAACCATAACCATCCCCGCTGTCTTCATAGAATGAAAAACTTCCGTCAGTGCCCGGAAAAACATGTATTTCCAGCGTCTTTTCGGTTTCTTGCTCGGCGTACTGGATCGTTTCGGTCATCGGAACTATCGAGCCTGCTCGAACAAACAACGGAATGCGGTCAATTGGCGCATCTACAATAATACTTTGTCCGCCTTCATAGTGGCGGCCATCCCAATAATCATACCACTGCGCACCGGCAGGTAAGTAGCATTCTTTCGTTTTCTCCGATTCGATTGGTTTACCGCCGACTTCATAATACATTGGACGGTAAACCGGACAAACCAGAAACGCCGGGCCGAACATAAACTGGTCACCTATATCCCGTACATCCTTATCTTCAAGGAAGTCAAATGCAAGTCCTCGCAGCATAGTGTAGTCATTTAGCGCACAGCGGGCGCCAAGGGAATAGATGTAGGGAATAAAGCGGTAGCGCAGTCGAATAAATTTGGCAATGCTGTCGTAGAACATCTCGCCTTCTTCTCCAAAGTTCCAAATTTCTCTTGGTACGTCGGATCCATGAGAGCGAAAAATAGGAAGGAAGCAGGCATATTCCAGCCATCGAGTATATAGTTCCCGGTAAGCGGGATCTGCCAGACCATCGTCGTAATCGCCGTCACGGAACCACATGAGTGAAAAAACGTCATTGCCTGGACGGTTTCTCCAAGCTTTTGCGCTTAAGACGAAGAACGCGCCAATATCAACCGTCCAGTATGGAATACCGCTCATGCAGAGTCGGATTCCCTCGGCAATCTGCTCTTTGAGCACTTTCCATTTTGCCGAGACGTCTCCGGACCAGAGGATGGTTCCGTATTTTTGCTGCGACGGGTAGCCGGAGCGGGTAAGATTGACAACTCTTTTTTCCTGAGTAGTTGCGCGCTGCCCTTCATAGATGCTCTTCGCGTGTACTACGCAGAAAGTGTTGGCTAAAGTGGGTTCAATGTGTCGCTTGAGTTCGTCCGCGACCAACCAAAATCGTTCCCAGGGTTCGCGCTTAAATTCACCGTTCCAGTCATCGCGGCAAAAGCCTTCGCTGGAATCGCACCACCACGAGTCAAATCCGCTATTGAAAAGTTCCTTTTTTGCTTGCTCCCAATATAGCTGTCGGGCAGGTTCAAGGTAGGCGTTATAAGTAGCATGATCGGGAAGAAGCCATCCCTTGTCCTCAAATTCTTTATGGTTTTCCCCACCGATGTTCATATTCGGCCAAACCGAAATCATTGTGTGAACATTCATAGCGTGAATTTCGGCTATCGCTGCGGCAAGGTTGGGGTAGCGGCTCTTGTCCACAATTTTGTTGCCCCAAAGATTAGGCTCCCACGAACGCCAGTCTTGAACGATGCAGTCCAGGGGAATGTTCCTGCGGCGGTATTCAGCCACGGTATCTACAATTTGTTGCTGGGTGAGGTACGTTTCCTTTGATTGAATGTATCCAAACGCCCATTTAGGCAACATAGCGGCTTTGCCGGTTATTTTACGGAAGCCCGCGACCAAGTCATCGAAACATTCTCCCAAAATGAAATATGTATCCATTTGCTCAATGGTATCAAACCACATATGAGAGCCGTGATAATCATCACTAAATGCCATGACCGAACCACTGTCAAAAAAGATACCGTATTTTTTTTCTGAGAGCAAAAATGGGATTGGAATGCGCATATTGGTCTGATAGAGGAACTGGCTGTGATTGCGGCAATTGTAAATACCTTCTTCTGCCTGGCCAAGACCGTAAATAGACTCCTGCGGATCAAACTCAAAGTATAGTTTGCCACGATAAGCCGTTCTCTCCACATATGAGACAAGATTTTTGTTGCTCATACGGTCGCCGTCAACAGTTTTTTCGATCTTGAGCTTGAGTTCATCGCCTTCTTTATGGCGGACAACGTCGATTTCCCTTAATTCACGGTGGGGCTCGCGCAGGAGAATTTCTCCGTTTTTCCGACGCCATGTAAAGGCGCAGGTAATCAACCCAATGGAAAGCTCGATTTCCCCTACAGTAATAATGATTTGTTCTTCATCCGCATGGACGGAGAATTCGGTTTGTTTGGTTAAAGGTTCCACAAGGAAAGTTCCCTCCCGTACCTCTTCGCGCCTTGTGTAAACGCAGCGGACGATTTGGCTTGTTAAGGGGAAAATGGTTATAAGTCCTTGATTTGTTATAATTTCTATGCGATCATCAAATATTCTGTGCGACTGGCAATACATTATGATTTGCGCTCCTCTCTTTACATTCTTGGCCATCCGATGCTCTTCGCGGCTTAATCAAGTCGCTTTTATCAAATGACGCTATCTCAAGTGGCTGTATACCGTAATATTGATGCAGGCGGCGGCTGACTACCGCAAATCTATTGATGTCCACCTCGGACGGACAGGAGTCCGCATTGGCCAAAATAAATCGCTTTCCTTTGAGGCGGTCGCACAAATAATCAACACGCTCCACAAGCTCATTATCGGTGGCGCGAATAAAAAAGGTCGGCTCAATGCCGCCAATCACGGTGATTTGCTCCGGCATAAGATCGCAGAACTCACAAAATGTGATGTTGCCGGTGGGAGGGTCGGACACTGATTCAATAGCATCGATTTTCGATGAGGCAATAAGCGGCGCAAGGCTGCGCAAATGTCCGCACGCATGTTGGATATAGAGTTTGCCGGTGCTGTGGAGAATATCGCACCAACTGTTGATTTCTGGTAAGATATATCGCTCATACCAGTTTGGCGAAATGTTGGTGGTTGAGGTATCTTCCCAGCTGATGAAAGCCTCTGCCGGAGAGGCAGCCGAAATACGCGCCGCCTCCATAGATATCCGTTGCATGGCAGTCAACGCCATCTCCACAGTCTCGGGCTCGTCGGCCACAAGATAACATAATTCCTCAGTTCCCACCCAGTACTCAATCAAAGCTTGGAAAGCGGTTTTTTTGTAAGGGGAAACCAAAGGCAGATATAGAGCATCGGGGTTATGCGAGCATTCTTCCTCATAAATCATGTAATCCGGCATTATTTTGGTATCATCGGCGATATAGGCCAGGATTTTAAGGTCGGCGGTAGTTTTAACCGGATGCTCTTGTAAAAACCAAGTGCCGCTAATCGGCGTATAAGTATATGATGCTCGCAGGGCGCCGATCGGCGTTTGATACTCCTCATATTTCCGATTGCCTTGGATGAGTTCGGTGAACTTGGTCGCGCCGTATTCTATCCGAAACATATTCAGGTGGTTGTAAATGAGATTAGTTGGGCGGTCACGGTGTCCGCGCATAAGAAGGTCGGCGCCTATTGCCCGCTTGAACCCGGCTTCACCAAGCTTTTCCGCCCCTGCGATCAAGTTTAAGTCCCACCAATAGGTGAGGAATGGAGCCCATCCAATCCGATCGACCGGCTCCCCGCGCAAAGTTGCCAGCAATCGCTCTTTAGATGTCATCGCTTTATCCTCCTATGCCCGCAGTGTCATTTTCGGACAGTTCGTGACCCGCAACGGTGTACATATTATCAATGAGTTCCTGCAGCGATATTTCGTCTTTGTTGTAGTTGTACGCGACCTCTCCGCGGTCGATCAAAACCATTCTGTCAACTACGGGGTAGACATGATAGATATTATGGCTGATGAAAATCGCAGATTTTCCTTCGCTCTTGATTTTTTTGATAAACTTCAGCACTTTTTGAGTTTCTGCCAATGAAAGCCCTGTGGTGGGTTCATCAAGAATAATTAAATCAGAGTTGAAGTAAAGCGCGCGGGAAATCGCAACGCCCTGCCGTTCGCCGCCCGACATGAAGCCGACAACATTATCCGGCTGAATGGCGCTGGATGTAAAGCCCATTGTGTGCTTCATCAGATGCGTTGTTTGCTCTTTCATTTCCCTGATCTTTAGCATCCCAACCTTATTGACAAGTTCTCTGCCCATAAAGACGTTGCGCCAGATGCTGTGTTGTTCGCACAACGCACGGTCTTGAAACACTGTTTCGATCCCAAGGTCACGGGCTTTGCTTACATCATAGTTTTCCAACTTGTTGCCTTTCCAATAGATTTCCCCATTGGTAGGGGAGTAAACGCCCGTTAATATCTTGATAAGAGTGGATTTTCCGGCGCCATTGTCACCCAGCAACCCAATAATTTCATTTGGCTTGATTTCCAAATTCACACCGCGCAGCGCTTCAATGGTGCCGAAGCTTTTTGTAATCCCCCGCATACTGACCAATAATGTATCCCCGGTCATTTTATTCTCCTCCCTTCCTCTTCACGCCGGAAAATTTGTGGCTTATCAAAGCAAGTACGAGGATAAGTCCGAAGAAAAACTGGGTATAGAAGCCGGTTAGACCTATAGCGATGATGCCGGTTTCCATAAAACTGAGAATGAATGCTCCCATAGCGGCTCCGATAATCGTTCCGACACCTCCCCAAGTCGGGGTTCCGCCCAAGTACACTGCCGCTAAAGTGATAAGCAGATAGCCATCGCCAGTGGTGGGCCAGAAAGTGTTGTTTATAAGCCCCGAAATCACGCCCGCCATCGCTGCCGCAAATCCCACCATCATATAGCTGCCAATTTTCACACGGTCGACCTTTATGCCTGTTTCCCGCGCGCTTGTCCTATTATCGCCGGAATAACAGACATGAGCTCCGAACCGATGCCGCTTGAACAGCAAATGGCAAACAATCATAAAGGCCAAGCCCCAAAGCATCTGCACCGGCCAGCCAAACAACCTGCCCACAAATATATTGCGAAATGTTGTTCCACTCAGAAAAACCAGCGGTATTCCCATGCCGTTGGTTCCAATCATTATAAGTCCGCGCAGGAGAAAACTCATACCTAAAGTAACGACCAAGGAACTAAGCTTTAACTTTGTGATAAGCAAGCCGTTTATCATGCCGATCAAAAGTCCGGCGAGTATCGCACATATAAGGGCCAACACCGGGCTTCCGATCAAGGTGCTTACCACGGCAAAGGTCCAAAGAGCGACTCCCATAGTGGATGGAAATGATAAGTCGCTGTCACCGCTGGAAACAACAAACACGAGCGAACACGCAAGCATCAGGAGAATTGGGTAGATCGTGAAGATTGCTCGATATGTGTTTAAATTGAGAAAAGCGCGCGGACTTCCTACTATGAAGATGAATAACAGCACGACCATAAAGGTAAAGACGGAGAGCTCAACGCTGTTCCTTTTAATGAAATTTTTGACTTTCAATTATATCATCATCCTAACATAAAAATTTGCATTATATATTTTATTTGTCCCCCCTGACCACTCGCAGGGGAGACAAAAGAAGAATTCGATTGTGTATTTAGCGAATTCCTTGTTCTATAAGCACTCTGAGTTCATCATAGTTATAAACGTCGATGATGTTCGCGCCCGTGTCAATCTCAAGACCTGCAAACTCAAAATTCTTCGTGAGGAAAGCGTTCAATATAGGCAAAAACCCTTGAAGGTACGCCTGTTGATCGGAACTCAGCTGGACATATCCGTTTACAAATCCCTCAAGAACTGCAGAGTTAAGGTCGAATCCTATGTTATAGATTTCGCCGGGAGCTATACCGTTGGCCTCCATGTACATACCGGCCGCCGCAAGAAGCTGGCCGCCCGAATAGACGATAATTCTGGTTTCCGGATATCTTTGGAGCTGACCGGTAACCAACGGCAGCAGTAACTGGGGGTCAGCGTTGACGCCAACCGGATTCTGTATGCGTTCTACAGTCATACCATGTCCTTCAAAGGTTTTCGCTACACCTTCCTCACGGAAGAAACGCCCAGGCGATCCCCACGGGGCAAAAACCACCGCGCGGTCTCCTGGTTGAAGTGCTAAGTCCGCAATAGCTCTGTTACCCAATCTTTCACCTTGCGCGGTTAAATTCAGCACACCTGCAAAGCCGCCGCCAAACTCTCTTCGGACTGCGGCCACATCTGTATTTTGATACATCATGATAACGCCGGCATTCCTAGCATCTTCGGCAAGCGGCATGATCGCCTCAACACCGGGATGGCCCATCATACAGATGGCATCCACGCCGGATGCTATGGCCTCGCGCAGTTGAGAAATCATCTGATCGGGCTGCCAGCCCGAAAATACATATTCAACCTCAACACCGAAGGGCCTAAGCATATTCGCGGCGTCAATAGCGCCCCTGTGAACAATAGAACCAAAAGCATCGCCCGCGTCACCCCCGACAAAGAAGCGAATTCTCATCGGTTGATATTCGAAGCTAAATAGTGCGTCCTGAGCGCTAACGGATAATGCGCTACAAATAACCATCATACATGCAAGAATCAAAATACTTTTTTTCATTGTCATCTCTTCTCCTTAATTTTATTGCAAATGCCCTACTTTGACAGGCGCCAGGTTTCGCTTACGTGTTAAGGCGGCGAGGCATGATCTCCCGCCTGGTTGGAACACGCTGGCGAAACGCGCTATAAAATTTCGCACGCTAGTAAAAAAATTCTTACAGCCGGGTCATTTCCCTACAATACATTAAATCTTTGTAGAAAAATTTTGTCAAAGATCCTATCTGTTGCCAGGTTACACAAAAACGCACTATACTTAACACGTATTAAATATTTTCGTCTACAATCCCCCCCCTTTTTATCATTTTGTCGTATCCTGCTTTTTATAACTTCGATGTGTGGCATTCCCGCTTCAATATAGTCTGCAGGCTCTATTTTTGTTTTATGACGGCGACATACTATCCAACCGCCTAATGCTTATTGCCAATAGTTGCCCATATATTCCTCCTGATAGCAATCCAAGTTAGTTGACATAATAATATCCAATCTAGAGTAATGTTTCTTCTTCATTATTTTTTTTTCATAACACATTAAATCAAATAATAATTTCACCGCTGTGTAAGCCTGCCCACGCAAATCCTGGAATATTATCGCGTCTATAACCGAGGAGAGAATGTATTTTTCGATTGAAGCATACAAGTCAAAACCCACTAATCTGATGCTCTTTTCGCAACCAGCTTCAACCATCGCTTCCGACGTCTCTAACAAATAGTATGTAAAATCAACAATACCATCAATATGATTCTTCCTTAAAATATCAAATACTTCCTGTTTAGCTTTTCCACGCTCATTTGGAAGATATATTTCAGGCAAAATACTAATTTCCGAAAAATTGCCAATACCTTGTACAAATCCCTTATGGCGAAGGTAGTTACTTTTGATTGACAGTTTTGAATCTTGATTTAAAAAAAATTGGATATTTCCTTTTCCAAGCATCTTACCTATTATTTCAGCTGCTAAAAGACCACTTTTGAAATAATCGACGCCCACATAACAATCGTAGTATTTTTCTTCAGTCACATCCCGGCTTAATATGCTAACATAGCAACCATTTTTCTTTAGATTTTTAATCGTATTTATTATAAGTATGTCGTCGCAAGGCACAATAATAAAACTCTTAACACCTGAATTGAACAGTTTTCTTATTTGCTCTATCTGTTTTGAAGGTGCGTCAGCCCTAGTTTCTACCATTATGAGTTTCAAACCATGATCTTCCAGTTCTCGTTGCGCGATATTTAATCCATTAAAAATAATTTCGGAAAAATAATCCGCATACAACGCCTTCATTCCCACGTAAGCAACCAAATAATCGCGATTTAGCGCCAAGTTTCTTGCATTGCGGTTTTGTTTGTAATTGTATTTCTCCAACGCTTTCAATACTGCTTGACGCGTAAAGTCTTTTACGAATCCTTTACCAGAAATTACTTTGTATATGGTGGTTCGAGAAACGTTTATTTTTCTCGAAATTTCCTCTAAAGTAAGCCTTTTTGCTTCATCCAAGTCAGACCACTCTATTCATTTTTTGATTAACACGTGTTAAATAATATTTTAAACTACTAAAATCCTGATGTCAATATGTCGCGTTGCCTCATAAAAAAAGTACTCGAAAGAGATACGTTGCCTCATAATAAAAAAGTACCTGAAAATCGACCCATCACAGC
>Ga0099364_10005139_pt1 | contig 19545 bp, 18 predicted proteins | sample TergutTh196P3_FD_73070 | JGI IMG/M metagenome (GOLD analysis project Ga0099364, IMG submission 73070) | Microcerotermes parvus P3 segment gut microbial communities from Pointe-Noire, Republic of the Congo - Th196 P3 | ecosystem: Host-associated > Arthropoda: Insects > Digestive system > Gut ... | reverse complement strand
TTGGTATGCGGCATAATGAGCGGTACATTCGCCACTTGCTTCGGTTTCACGGATGGTGAAGTGAGAGACGCTTGCGAAATGTACGATTTGGGCGGTACATATGATGAAGTGAAGAGATGGTACGACGGATACAGGTTCGGTGGGCAGGATATGTACAACCCTTGGAGCATCACCGGGTACCTGAAAGAAAGAGAGTTCGGCGAATATTGGGTCAACACGGGCTCTTTGTCCATTCTCCGCGATATTTTCTACAGGGGCGACGTTTCGCTGCGAAACGACATGGCAGGGCTCATCACGGGCGCGCCTGTGACTATGAGCCTTCATGATGGGATTACTTACCCCATTGAGTATTCAAATTCGAGTGCTTTTTGGACTTTGATGCTAAACGCCGGATATATAAAACCATGCAACGGGGCTAAATCGGACAGGTTTGGCGCTGAGCTTGTGAACACGGAGATAAGGAACATCTTTACCCGGTATGCCAAAGAATGGTTCGGGACGCAGCAGTCGTGATAGAGTTCAAACACAAGGGCGCGGACGGGAAAGATTTAAAACTGGAAGCGCAAAAGGGGCTTGGGCAAATTGAGGAAAAGGGATATGTACACTCCTTGAAACGCGAGGGGTATCAGAGAGTGTTAAGATATGGCATTGCGTTCCACAAGAAAAGCTGCGAGGTAGTTATGGAAAGCGAATGATATATACTCGCGGTCGAATGGATTTGCATTTTCTCGCTTGTCTTTTTGCCGTCATGCGGCACGGCAAATCCTTGAAAGGCCACAGGCATTCCTACGGATTTTCCGCACCACCTGACGGCAAAAATCCTGCGCGATATTAATGCAAATCCATTCGACCGCGAGTATAGCTAAACGTCGTCCCCGCGTTCCTTTAACTCCATTTTTTCATACAACAGGGGATAATTTGTAGCACCATGCAATACGCGGTAAATAAAAACACAGCGTTCAATCACGCGATAAAACGCTATGTATGGCTTAATCCCCAACATTCTATATCCTGCCGCCGCCATTTTTTTATCGGGTACAAGCCGTCCACGTTTCGGAAAAACTGTTAAATCGTTGGCTTTTTCGACTATTCTATCGTGCATACGGAGCGCAGCTTGGGGACTGTCCTGTGCTATATACAGGACTATTTCTTCTAAATCATCCAACGCTTCTTGAAGAAAACGCACATCATAGGTTTCCATCAATCAACTCCTGCAACCTGTCGCTCACTTCCGCTATCGAATAGGTTTTCGCGCCCGAAAGCCTGTTAGCTTCGGCAGAGAGCAGTTTCTCCCGTAAATCCAGCATTTCTTCGCGATATTTATACGCTTCAATACTCATGAGGACTAAATCGCCTTCGCCGTTTTTTGTAAGAAAGACAGGTTCTTGTTTATCCTTGCACAATTTAGAAATCATGTTGTACTCGTTGCGAAGCGCGGTAGATGGTTTAATTATCATACGAAATCTCCTCATGATATTATTATATACATATTCTATCGTAAAAATTCTAACAAGTCAAGTAACTTGCTCGGTATGCCTAAAGTGGAACGCCGGAACAGGGTACTAGTCAGACCTTGCCGGAATGGGGCTGTTTTTTCATTCCGTAGCGCGGAGCAAGGATGCGGAGCGCCGCGAATAGGCGCAGGATGCGCCTTTGAGCGATAGGAATGCAAAAAATAGCCCTATTTCGGCAAGGTCTTTGCTAATCTCTGATCTGTAACCTGAAATATTGGCTTGAGATTGAGGACTATCTAACGTATAATACTGTAGCGCAAGGTGCTTAATTTACAAATATGACGGAGGAAATAATACATGATCAGAACCGAGACAGTGCAATTGACATCCATTAAGGGCTTGGCATTCAAGCAGAAACTCAAAGCCGGCGGAGCCGGGATTACGATTATGACGCCCTATGACAGAGCAGTGTTCACAATTAACAAACGGGACGGATCATACGTTCCGTATGGAACGGTTAACAGTGACATCTTCACAGCTGTGGCTATCGATGAAACCCTTGAGCTGACAAAAGGGCTGCCTTATAGAAGGTTGGGTAAAATCTCCAAGGTGTATCCTGACAACCACTGCGACGAAAACCCGGTTGAGCATGAAGTTGAGGATGAGAAGGCAGAAATAGACGTAATAGCATCTGCGGAGTACAGGGAGTTCATCGCTCAATACACAGATAAGAATGAGAAGTTTTCCTATCAATTAATGAATAAGGATCTCATACAGTTTGCGACCAGAAGCAGTATTGTACGTAAAAAACTGGAAGAAAATGAAAATACGGACAGTATCGTTCGATACATAGTTAAATCAAAAGCTGCAGATCTCGCGCGTAACCGAGGGATGGACGACGAGATGCTGACTGCATTCATTGATACGCTTGACAGCATGGATACGAGATCGGCATTCAAAGAACTTACTGCGCATCTGCGAGGAAAAATGAGCAGAAAGAAATGACGACATTCATTAACTCATTTTTTTCTTCCAATTTAGGCGAAAATGTATTATACTGACTTAAGTTGGATTCGATTTACCGGAGGTGTAGGGGTATATGCGCGAGAAAGAACCTGTGTATAAGCGAGTATTGCTCAAAATCAGCGGAGAGGCACTTGCCGGAGAAAAGAGATTTGGACTCGACTTCAATGTGATTACGAGTGTTTGCGAAGCGATAAAGACATGCGTGGAGCTTGGTGTCGAGGTGGGAATAGTGGTTGGCGGAGGTAATTTCTGGCGCGGAGCTCAGGATGGCGGAGGCAAAATAGAGCGTACCCGCGCGGATCATATGGGCATGATGGCTACTGTCATGAATTCACTCGCGCTGGCGGATACGCTTGAACAAATCGGAATAGCTGTCAGGGTTCAGACGGCTCTTGCGATAACGGCGGTTGCTGAGCCATATATCAGGCTTGTGGCAGACAGACATTTAATTAACGGGCGGGTCGTTATTTTCGGATGCGGAACGGGCAGTCCATATTTTTCGACCGATACAGCCGCCGTTCTTAGAGCAGCCGAGATCGGCGCAGATGTCATACTTTTGGCGAAAAACGTTGATGGTGTTTACACCGCTGACCCGAAATTGGATCCGAACGCTAAAAAGCTCGACTCTATATCATACAGCGATATGCTCGCACAACGGCTTGCCGTCATGGATTCTACGGCGACATCGCTGTCGATGGACAACTCAATTCCGGTGGTATTATTTGCTCTCCAAGACCCGCAGAACATAGTGCGCGTCGTGACCGGCGAAAAGATAGGCACGAGAGTGGGGTGAGCGCCGTGAGCGCCGTACAGCGGCGCAGGGAATAGGGAATAGGGATGACTGAAAGTAATCGCAGGCTTCACCTGATGTCGTCAGTTGTTACTTGTAGTCGTTAATTGTCAATCAATATTGGGGGTATTGTGATGTACGATGAATATGAGAGTAGAATGAAGAAAACCGTGGAAGTGCTGCAGAATCAGTACTCCGCTATTAGGGCGGGGCGGGCAAATCCATCTGTTCTTGACCAAGTGAAGGTCGAGTATTATGGAACACCGACTCCGATCAATCAAATTGCGTCAATCGCTACGCCGGACCCTAGGACGCTCGTGATACAGCCGTGGGACGCGTCCAGTTTGAAACTAATAGAAAAGGCCATTAATACGTCCGAACTCGGTATAAATCCGGCAAACGACGGGCGTGTCCTTCGGCTTGTTTTCCCGCAGCCCACCGAAGAACGCCGTAAAGAGCTGATCAAGGTGGTACATAAACAAGCCGAGGAGAGTAAAGTTGCCATAAGAAACGTGCGGCGCGATGCGGTCGAAAAGTTCAAGGCACAGAAGAAAAAGGGAGAAATCACAGAGGACGACATGACCGATACGGAAAAAGATCTCCAAAAGCTGACCGACAAATATGTCGCCGAAATCGACAAAGTCGCGGCCAAAAAAGAGACGGAGATAAAAGAAATTTGATATGCTACGATTCTTTAGAAAAAGCAAACAGGTGTGGGAGCCGGAGAGGCTCCCGCGTCATGTTGCCATTATAATGGACGGTAATGGGCGTTGGGCCAAGAAGCGCGCCCTGCCGCGCTCAGTCGGTCACGCAGCCGGAGCAGAGACATTCCGGCGCATAGCGACATATTGCAAAGATATCGGTATAGAGTACCTGACCGTCTATGCGTTTTCGACTGAGAACTGGAAACGTCCTACAGAAGAAGTGGGGACGATAATGGGGCTTTTGGAGAAATACCTTCATGAGGCACTGGAAAAAATGGAGCGGGACAGAGTAAAAATGAAATTTTTCGGCGATGTGTCCGTTTTGTCGCCGGAGCTCAGAGAGCTCATTGCTCAGACGGAGGAACTGTCAAAAAGATTCGAAGGAGTACAGGTAAACATTTGCGTCAACTACGGAGGGCGCGACGAGATAATACGCGCTGCAGAAAAATACGCGAAGGATTTTGCAGATAGTAATTCACCCGTTGAGAAGCTCACAGATGAGTGCTTCTCCGGATATTTGTACTCATCCGGTATACCGGATCCGGATCTTGTTATAAGGCCGAGCGGGGAAATGCGGCTGTCAAATTTCCTCATATGGCAAACTGCGTACTCTGAGTTGTATTATACCAACGTGCTTTGGCCAGATTTCAACGAGCAGGAGCTTGATAGAGCGATAATGTCGTATCAGAACAGGGAAAGACGTTACGGTGGCGTATAAGCTAATTGAAAATTGACAGTTAGCAGTGGATATTGTATAGGGATGGTGATAATGAAAGAGAGGATTCTGGTTGCGGTGATTTTTGTGCCGCTACTTTTTGTAGTTTTGTTTTTTTTACCGCCTTTTGTGCTTGCGGGTGTGATAGTCATCGTGTGCTCAATCTCTGCTTATGAACTGGTCTACGCTATCGGGGTAAAAGAAAATGTAAGGATTACTATATATGCTGTAGTTTCCGCTGCGATTATCCCGGTCGGAGTGTGTTTTGGTTTTGGAGAGCTTGTTTTTACAGCGGTTTTCATCGTTTTGCTGTGTTTATTATTCTTTGAAGCTATAATGGCTTTCAAAACAGACAGACAGATCAGTTTTGCTAAAATCTTAACAACGTTGTTCGGAGGAGCGCTGATACCTTATCTGCTGTCCAGCCTTGTTAGCTTGAAAAACATGCACGAGGGGCATTTATATGTATTGCTGCCTGTAATCTCTGCCTTTGTTACCGATGCTGGAGCATATTTCACAGGTATGTTTATTGGCAAACACAAAGCATTCCCGCATATTAGTCCCAAAAAAACAATTGAGGGATACATCGGAGGTCTCATTATAGGTACGGTAGCGATGATGCTCTACGGATCTATTCTGGCAAATACAACGCTGTACGAAATTCGGTTCTGGGCGCTCGCGATATACGGGATTATCGGTGCTGTTTTCACAGAACTGGGAGATTTGGCGTTTTCGCTAATCAAGCGTGAGTTTGACATAAAGGACTACGGTCAACTCCTGCCCGGTCATGGTGGAATGCTTGACAGATTCGACAGCATGATTTTTGCCGCGCCGGCGATATACCTTCTGGTTTCAGTTTTCCCGGCAATGATTGTGGATTAGGAATGAGGAGTTGTTTGTCCGATGATAGATAAAACACTGAGTTCCCCGAGCGGTGCGATATCGCTTCTCGGTTCTACCGGGTCGATTGGACGGCAGACACTTGAAGTTGCCGATTCGCTGGGTTTACGCATACTTGCGCTTAGCGCGGACAAGGATATTAAACTGCTCGAAGAGCAGACAAGGAGAGTCCGGCCTGCCGTTGCCGCTGTTTTTGACGAGAGCGCGGCGCGCGATTTTCAGACGCGGGTGCGGGATATGGACGTGCGAGTTGTCTCAGGAGTTGACGGACTTGTAGAAGCGGCTTGCGCACAAGGTGCTGACACGGTTGTGACGGCAGTCGTCGGTACGGTTGGCTTATTGCCGACGCTTGCGGCGGCTAGACTCGGACGACGTATCGCGCTTGCGAACAAGGAGACGCTTGTTTGTGCCGGGGAGCTTGTGATGAAGTGTGCGAATGAGCATGGTGCAACAATAATTCCCATTGATTCGGAGCATTCGGCAATATTGCAGTGTATCGGAGAGGAAGCTCCGAATAGCGTAAAGAGACTTATACTTACGGCATCCGGCGGTCCGTTTCGTGGAATGAGCCGGACGGAATTATCCTGCGTTACACCGGAGATGGCTCTGCGGCATCCTACATGGACCATGGGCAGAAAAATAACCATTGATTCGGCTACGCTCATGAATAAGGGCTTCGAGGTTATTGAAGCCATGCACTTGTTCGGTTTCCCGCCGGATATGATACGCATCGTCGTACATCCTGAGAGCATCATACATTCTATGGTCGAATTTGTCGACAGCTCCATAATAGCGCAGCTCGCGCAGTCGGATATGCGGCTGCCGATACAAAACGCGCTTACATTTCCTAAGCGAATGCCATCGCTCGCGCCGGAACTTGATATTGCACGAATGTCCGCATTGACGTTTGAAGAGCCGGATACTGAGACGTTTCCATGTCTTGGTCTTGCAATCGAAACAGCGGGGATACGCGGCACGGCCTGCGCGGTGCTAAACGGAGCGAATGAAGCGGCGGTGGGGCTTTTCCTGCGGGGAGATTTAAGCTTTTACGGTATTTATGAATCAGTCTGCGCAGCGCTGGGCAATATCAGGAATGTAGAAGACCCGTCGTTGGAAGAAATAATTGAAGCAGACGAGGCGGCGAAACAGTTCGTCCATGGAATCACCGGTTAAATCTGTCACCGGTTAATTCTTGCCGAATTCTGTAATATATGCTATTATGCTGTGAGAGCAATTCCGGATTTTCATATACCAAGGGAGCGTATAAAAAATGTACATAGTAGTAGCAATAATAGCATTTGGATTGCTTATCGCTGTTCATGAGCTTGGACATTTTACGGCAGCTAAGCTGCTAGGCGTGAGGGTTAACGAGTTCGCTATAGGGATGGGGCCGAAACTGCTTAAAAAACAGGGAAAGGAAACCCTGTACTCCCTGCGTGCGCTGCCACTTGGCGGCTTTTGCGCTATGGATGAGGATGTAGGCTCGGAAGATCCCCGCGCATTCACAGCTCAAAAACGCTGGCGCCGCGTCGTGATCCTTGCTGCAGGGGGATTATTTAACCTGCTTGCGGCATTTATCATTGTCGTAATTCTCGTTATGCAAATGGGCGGATTTGCCGGAACTACTATAACGGAGCTGGCAGACGGTTACTCTAATGAGGGCGCGCAAGGACTGATGGTTGGTGATACAATAGTGTCGATAAATGGCGAAAGGCTATATTATCTGGATGATCTGCCACTGCTTATGCAACTGGCCGGCGGCAACGAGGTCGATCTTGTCATCAATCGAGACGGAGAGACAATAAGAATGAACAGATTTCCGTTCCAACTGCACGAATTTACGATTATAGATATCGTGGATGGCTTTATCCCGAATGAGGGTGAGCAGCAAATGATGGTTGGAGATACGATAGTCTCGATTAATGGTGAGCCGTTTTACTCTCTGGAGGTGTTACGGCTTTCAGACTTCGACTTCGCGGACATAATTGTCAAGCGCGGCGGCGAGACGATATCTCTTGAAAAATTCCCGCTTCGGAGGTACGAATACGCAATTGGTGAAGCCCCTAGATTCGGCTTGACATTTGACATAGATGAAGCGATATCTTTTAATTATATAGAAGCGAATTTCGTGGAAGGACTTAAACACTCAGGCTATATGACAATAAATTTCATACGGATGATGCGCCTGAGTATCGCGCAGCTCATAAGCGGGGCTGCAGGTGTGAGGGATTTAGCTGGACCGGTCGCCATAGTTGACGCGATGAACAGTATCGGGCAAACGTCGCCAACGGTCGGCGCGGCATTTGCAAATATCGCGTTTTTTATGGCATTCATCGGAGTGAACATCGCGCTGGTAAATTTTCTTCCTATCCCTGCGATGGACGGAGGCAGAATCTTATTTACTTTCGTGACGTGGGTTATCGAGAAAATCACGAGGAGGAAGCTCGACCCGAAGTATGAAGGGTACGTCCACACAACGACATTAATTCTTTTGTTGGGATTCATGGCCTTCATTCTGGTAAATGATGTGGTAAGGATCATTAGCAGGTAATCGCGAGAGAGTAGGGAATAGAGAATACAGAAACGGGGGATACATTTTTTACCATGGGCAGCATGAAAAGCATCAGAGTTGGCGGCGTTAAAGTTGGGGGCGGAGCACCGGTAACAATACAGTCGATGACGAATACAAAAACGACTGATATCCGAAGAACAGCCGCTCAGATAAACCGGCTTGCGGAACTCGGTTGCGATATAGTTCGCGTCGCAGTTCCGGACATGGCCGCTGCGGACGCTATAGCGGACATAAAGAAGCTAATCAAAATCCCGCTCGTCGCTGATATACATTTTGACCATAGGCTCGCGATCCGTGCAGCGGAAGCCGGAGCAGACAAACTGAGGATAAATCCGGGCAATATCGGCGGCGAAAGTAATGTACGCGCGGTGGCGGAAATATGCAAAAAGAAGTGCATACCAATACGGGTTGGCATTAACGGCGGCAGTATTAGCAAAGCACTCATAGCAAAGTATGGCGGAGTAACACCCGAAGCTATGTATGAAAGCGCTAATGAGCATATCATGCTGCTGAACAAATTCGATTTTGACGATATCTGCGTCTCGGTCAAAACGTCTTCCGTGCAGCTAACGATTGAAGCATACAGGCTCTTGCATGCGCGTACGGAGTATCCGTTCCATTTAGGAGTCACCGAGGCCGGTACTGAGTACATGGGTCTTGTTAAATCAGCAATAGGTATCGGCGCACTCTTGGCGGATGGCATAGGTGATACAATAAGAGTATCAATGACAGCGTCTCCGGAAAGCGAAATCGCGGCGGGACTTGCTATACTGCGATCAATGGGGCTGCGCAAAGGATATGAGCTTATATCGTGTCCGACCTGTGGAAGATGCGGGATCGACCTTATCCCCATCGCTCATGAAGTTGAGCGGCGGCTTGAGGCGCTATCTTACGACATAACCGTGGCAGTTATGGGCTGTGCGGTAAACGGGCCGGGTGAAGCATCCCGCGCAGACTATGGTATTGCCGGTGGCGACGGAGAAGGCATCATATTCAAAAAAGGCAAAATACAGCAAAAAGTTCCTATGGACAAAATTATCGAGGAACTTTTTTTAGCGATTGAAAGCGGGGAAAAAACGATTTGAACAACGTTTCAGTGTTATTATACGAAATGTTTCCTTTTTGCGAAAACAGCGAAAGGCTTGCGGTTGATTTCAGCGGAGCGCGGATTATTTCCGTTGAAGTGAACAAAGAAAAGATGTCAATGAATCTGACGCTGACATTGACTATGCCGACGCCGCCTGCGGATATCAGTGCAATTGAGGATCTGGTAGCGTGCGAGTACGGTTTGGACTCCGTCAATGTGACAGCGCTGTATGCCCGTACCGCGCCAACCAAGACAGCTAAAAAAGCGCAGGAAAAACATCCGGAGAAGGCAGGCCTGGCTATAATGGGGAGACGCGTGAGGGCAGCCGTGACCCCGATGGATAAGGTGACGCTTGAACTCGGGAAAACTGTTGTATGCGGTGAAGTATGCAAAGTTTCAAACAGATATATAGAAAAGAGCAATGCATGGGTGCTTGATTTTGACATAACTGATTATACAGGAGCGATCAATGTATCAAAATTCATAAGAGAAGATAATGCCGCAAAAATCGCAAAAAGTATAAAAGAAGGTATGTGGCTGACCGTTTCAGGCAATCTGAATATAAGCAGATACAGCGGAGATCTGACATTGGAACCGATAAATATAATTACAGATGAAAAGGAAAAGAGAATCGATACGGCTGTGGAAAAGCGCGTCGAACTCCATCTGCACACAAAAATGTCAACAATGGATGCGGTAACAGACACGAAGGAGGCTATAATGCGAGCTGCCGAGTGGGGGCACCCGGCAATCGCAATAACAGACCATGGCGTCGTCCATGCATTCCCTGAGGCACTGGAAGCCGCGTCCGCATTGGGAGGAAAAATAAAAGTTATCTACGGCGTTGAAGGATATTTCATAAACGATGTGGAAAACAATATGGTGGTGTTCGGAGACGCAGGAGTGCCGAATGATGAGTTTGTCGTTTTCGATGTTGAGACGACAGGTTTATCTCCGGTAGAAGATGTCATTTTTGAAATCGGGGCAGTGCTAATGAAGGATGGGCAGATACTTGCCGAATTCCATACGTTTGCAGACCCCGGTATACCGATACCTTACGAGATTACGAACTTGACTGGAAGAACCGATAAAGATATTGAGGGAGCCCCGTCGCAAAGCGATGCAATGAAGGCATTTTTGGAGTTTGCCGGTTCAAGGGCGCTTGTTGCTCATAATGCAGCTTTCGACGTGGGATTTGTTTATGAAACATGTCTGCGGCACGATATACCCTTTACGCCTCGCTTTATAGATACGCTGGCGTTGGCGCGCGGGCTGCTCCCAAGGCTAAAAAACCATAGACTTGATACTGTCGCAGCTCATCTAGGGTATACGGGATTAAGCCACCATAAGGCGGATGAGGACGCTCGTGCCACAGCGCACATATTCGCGGTTCTGTTTGGACGGCTGAAAGAAAAAGAGATAACTGACATATTGCATATTAACGGAAGCTTGGTTGAAGCTATCAGCCCTAAAGCAAAAAAGGGGCGGTCAAGGCACGGGCACATAATAATTCTTGTCAAAAATAAAACAGGGCTCAAGAACCTCTATAAGCTTATTTCGAAAAGTCATCTGGAAGATTTTGACAGGCGTCCTATTATCCGGAAGAGTGTGCTGATAAAGCACCGCGAGGGATTGATTATTGGTTCAGCCTGCGAAGCGGGCGAGATTTATGACACAGTTGCTGAACGGCGTAGTACGCTGGACTTGCTGCGCTTGGCGGAGTTTTACGACTACCTTGAGATACAGCCGATAAGCAATAATATGTTCATGCTGTACACAGAAAAACCTCGTGCAAAAAACGAGGATGAGCTGCGCGCATTCAACAGGAGAATTGTTGAACTTGGCAAAAAGCTCGATAAGCCTGTCGTAGCAACAGGAGATGTGCATTTCCTCGATCCGCAGCATGAGGTGTTTCGGCATATTCTGCTCACCGCAAAGAGTTATGACAGCGCGGATGCTGATTTGCCGATTTATCTCAGGACGACTGATGAAATGCTTGATGAATTCGCCTACTTGGGTGATGAAGTTGCTTATGATGTTGTTGTTAAAAATCCGGGGAAGATTGCCGACATGTGTGAGACAATAAGCCCCCTGCCGCCCTCAAAGAAACTTTTCCTTCCTATGGTTGAAAGAAGCGTCGATGATCTTACAGAACTGGTAAACAGCAATCTGAATAAACTGTACGGCGAAAAACCACCGGAAATCGTGGGAGAGCGAGTGAAGGCGGAGCTTTTTGATATTCTTGAGAGAGGGTATGATATTATCTACATGACGGCGCAAAAGCTTGTTGCGGATGCGATGGAGCATGGATATCTTGTCGGCTCGCGAGGAAGTGTTGGATCGTCGGTCGTCGCATTCCTTGCCGGCATAACGGAAGTAAACGCACTGCCTGCGCACTATAGGTGCCCGAATTGCCGCAATTGTGATTTTGAAGCAGGCTCCGGATGGGGGTGCGGCGCGGACATGCCGGACAGGGATTGCCCTATTTGCGGCGGAAAATATATCAAAGATGGGTTTAATATTCCATTCGAGACGTTCTTGGGGTTCGACGGAGATAAGGTTCCTGATATTGATCTCAACTTCTCCGGCGAATACCAAGCACAGGCACATAAATTCACCACGGATCTTTTTGGCGCCGATTGTGTATACAGGGCGGGGACGATTGGCACTATAGCAGAAAAAACCGCTTTTGGTTATGTGAAGAAATACCTCGAAAATATTGGCAAAACAGTTACAAAAGCTGAAGAAAACCGACTGTCCCGAGGTTGCGTCGGGGTCAAACGGACGACAGGACAGCATCCCGGTGGACTCATTGTCATTCCTCAGAATATGGAGATAACAGATTTCTGCCCTGTTCAGCACCCTTCTGACGACAGTGATAAAGGCGTGATAACTACACATTTTGATTATCATTGCATGGAAGATAATCTTATAAAGCTCGATGCGCTCGGCCACGACAACCCGACGATGATAAAAATGCTCGAAGACATGACAGGTGTTGATTCAACAGCAATAAGTCTGGGGGATCCTGCCACAATGGCGATATTCTCAACTCCCAAGCCGCTTGGCCTGTCTTCAAGCGACGATATAATCGGCGCGACCGGTACAATCGGTATACCGGAGTTCGGCACAGGTTTTACGCGTCAAATGCTTTGCGACACTAAGCCTGAGAATTTTGACACGCTTGTGCGCCTGTCGGGGTTTTCGCACGGCGAGGACGTATGGATCGGCAACGCAAAAGATTTGATCCTGTCAGGGAAAGCGGCTGTCGACGAAACCATTGGATGCCGCGACGATATAATGAACTTTCTTATCTCAAAGGGTATGGATAGCCGTTATGCGTTTAAGATATCTGAAAATGTCCGTAAAGGGAAGGGGTTGCCGGATGATGCCGAAGAGGAGATGATACGGTACGGAATACCCGGGTGGTACATAGAATCGTGCAAGAAAATGACCTACCTGTTCCCGAAAGCGCATGCGGTAGCATACGTGATTGAAGCATTTCGCATCGCATGGTTTAAGGTTCATAAACCGATTGAGTTTTACAGCGCGCTCTTTTACCGGCGGAGTCAAAAGAATACATTCGATGTGGAGTATATGACGCATGGGCTAGAGAGGGTACGCGCTAAAATAAAAGAAATCCGGAACAATCCCGAAGCAAAGCCGAAGGACGAAGATATTCTGCCGACACTTGAGGCTTGCTACGAGTTTTACTTGCGTGGGTTTGAGTTTGAGGATATCGACCTTTATGAGTCGGATCCCGTGAAGTTTAATATAGTCGGCGGTAACAAGCTGCGCCCGCCGTTCGTTGCCATAAGTGGGCTTGGTGAGACGGGAGCGTATGATTTAGCCGAAAACAGGACGGGGCGCGACTTCGTCTCAATTGACGAGATTTCAGCAGCATGCCCGAAAGTGTCAAGAGCGCACATAGAACAGCTCAAAGCGCTTGGCGCCTTGCGCAACTTGCCGGAATCCAGCCAAATGTCGCTGTTCGGTTAGGAGAAATATTTACATGAGCATAAACATTCTTGCCATTGGCGATGTTGCGGGGGATTCGGGGCTTGAGATTCTTTATAAAAAGCTGCGAGGAGTCAAAAAGCTGTATGATATATCTTTTACAGTAGTAAACGGCGAAAACGCGGCAGGGCTTGGCATAACAAAGGATCAGGCTGAGGAGTTAATGGAAAGCGGCGCCGATGTTATTACACTCGGGAACCATACATGGAGCAGACGGGAGATAATTCCGTTTCTTGACGACAGCAAACACATTCTCCGCCCTGCAAATTTCGCGCCTCAGGTGCCTGGGCGCGGATGGGGTGTTTTTGAAGCCTCGTTCGGCAGCGTGTGTGTTATCAACCTTATCGGGCGATCCGGCATACGCGTTGAGAGCGAAAGCCCGTTTTTTGAAGTGGATAGGATACTGCAGAAAATTGATGCAAAAATAGTGCTGGTCGATTTCCACGCTGAACTGACGAGCGAGAAACATGCGATGGGCTACTACTTGGACGGGAGAGTGTCTGCGATGTGGGGCACTCACACGCATGTCCAGACATCGGATTGCCGAGTTTTTCCCGGCGGCATGGGGTACATTACAGACCTTGGCATGACCGGCCCATGCGATTCAATAATCGGAATGAAGCCAAAGCAGCCATTGGCGCGTTTTTTAGGCGAACCGCCCGGGCGGTTTGAGCCGGCGGCAGGGCCCGGGAAAATCGAATGTGCGATGTTTGAGATCGACGCAGGCACAGGGAAATGTGTCAGCGTGGAAGCATTGAGGATTTTGTGAGAGGAAAAGGGTGCGTTAATGGCTGGGACTGCGTTGGTTACCGGGGGGGCGCGGGATTGGCGCGAGAGCGAGTATAAAAACCTTTGTGCGGGAGAAGGAAATGAAGAAAAAGGATTACTGTATCATAATAGTGATCTTTCTGTGTTTATCGGTGGGAAGCTGCAGGTCATATGGGCAGGTAACTGACAACTATCCGATTTTGCCGACGGATCCGTCGTCGCTTGCTGACCAGTCTGCGCCGTTTGATCATGTCGGATCTAACGACAGCGAAAAGGCATACAACATTGAAGCGATTACCACCGGAGAGTTTCGCGCTGTCTGGGTCGCGACAGTACTCAACCTAGACTTTCCATCAAGGCAAGGCCTTTCAGCAGCCGCTATGAGGGCGGAAATAGACGCAATCACAGCCCACACAGCTCAGCTTGGCCTTAATGCGATAATATTCCAGGTCAGGCCAGCAGGAGACTCGTTTTATAAGTCAGACATTTTTCCGTGGAGTCAGTGGCTTACCGGTAAACAAGGCAGCTTCGAGATGGAATTTGACCCGCTGGCATACTGGATTGAGGCATGCCGGGAATACGGGCTTGAGCTTCATGCATGGCTGAATCCATACAGGATTATTCACACAAATGCAAACAGCTCCAATCCCGAGATTTTAGCCCCCGATAACCCCGCCCGCCTTCGTCCGGAGCTTTCAGTTTCATGGACTGCTCCAAACGGAAACGCGGGTTTGTTTTTAGACCCCGGTTTGCCGGAAGCAAGGGCGCTGATCATTGACGGTGTGGCGGAAATTATTGAGAAATATGATGTGGACGGGATTCACATCGACGACTACTTTTATCCGGGCACAAATTTTAATGATGCCGCGTCTTTTGCCCAATATGGTAACGGCATGGATCTAGCTGACTGGCGGCGCGAGAATGTCAATTTGCTCATAATAGGCATCAGGGACATTATAAGTGAGTTGAACGACGAGATGGGGAAAAACGTGCGGTGGGGCGTTTCTCCTACAGCAATTTGGATGAACGGTTCAAACGACCCGCTCGGAGTGCCTACAACGAGCGGCCAAGAGTCCTACCATGCCATGTATGCGGATACCCGCCGCTGGGTCATGGAAGAGTGGGTTGATTACATTTGCCCTCAGATATACTGGTACATAGGCTTTGGCATAGCAGATTTTGAAGCCATATTGAATTGGTGGATTGACCTGTGCAAAGACTATAACGTAGATTTATACATAGGACATGCCGCCTATAGGGAAGATTTAAACGATCAGCCGCCTAACTGGCATGGCGAGATGGTGCGTCAACTGGAGATGGCGGAGCAATCAGACATAGTGAAAGGCAGCGTATTTTTCAGATTCCAATCCATAAAAGGCGCAGTCGGCTACAGCATTCGTGATTTCTATGCCAGAGAAGACGAGACGCTAAGGCCAAGACCTGTCATGCAAATAGACGCACTGATGATCGGCACACCGCCGCAGGACACAACAGTCACAGCGGCTGCGGCATCCTCTGTCGGCCATCGTATTACCGGAATCAGCGATCCGGGCAAGCCTTTGTATATGAACGGAGAGGAAATCAATGGCCGTTCCATTGAAGGGTTTTTCTCAGTGTTTGTCCCGCTTACACAGGGCGAAAATGTTTTCACGTTCAGCCAAGAGGGGCTCGATGATGTAACGCGGGTTATTACGAGAAACACTTCCACCCCCGGGAGCTCAACACCTCCGCCGACGCCGTCTATTTCCGCAGTAACGACTCCGACTTACGCGACTGTCACTGCAGAAACAGCTTGGGTGTATCCGGCAAATTCCTCAGCGGGCGGTTCTGACTGGCTCATGTTCCGCGGTCAGATGGATCGCGTCACAGGCGAATCAAGCAACGGGTTTCTGAGGCTTTCCTGCGGTATGTGGATCAGCAGGGACGCTGTTACCCTTAGCACAAGGGGCGGTTTTCTTCAGAACGTGCTTCAGAATGGGGTGTACAACGCTAGAGCAGATTATGACGTAATCGTGTGGCAGTCGGAAGTCTACGCCGGGGCATATGCCGGATTTGACGGGCGAGTACTGACGCTCAGGTTCGGGATGCATACGCAAACGCCGCCCCTAACACTTCCCGATGACTTGTCGGAAACGATTTTCGAGAGCGTCCAGAGCGGCATGGACGGCAACACGCCGTTCATTGCTTTCACTGTCAGGGATGGCGCGAAACTTGAAGGGTATTATATAGAATATGATGAAGGTGAGTTCCGCTTACACCTGAAGAAAAGGAAATCATTAACAGACGGCGCAAGGCCGCTTACAGGCATAACAATCGTCTTGGACCCCGGTCACGGAGGCGAAGAGTACGGCGCGCTGGGGCCTTTGGGCAGTGATCTTTCGGAGAAGGATTTAAACCTCATCAACTCACGCAAACTGGCCGAGCGGCTTGAAGCATTGGGCGCGACTGTCCATATGACCCGCGATGAGGATGTTGATGTGAGCCTTCAGGAGAGGGTTAATTTCAACTTGCAGATCAAACCCGATTTGTTCATATCGCTTCATATCAACAGCATAGCAGAAACGACCGATGCCTCAAACGTCCGGGGATTCACCGTTTGGTATAGGAATCCGTCAAGCATAGCGTTTTCGCATACGGTTTTGGATACCATGCATAATATCATCTTGGGGACGACAAGGAACCGGGTCATTAACCAAGCCAATTTCTATGTCTGCCGCCCCCAATGGGCGCCGTCAGTGCTGCTGGAGGCCGGGTTCATTATTAACATAGACGACTTTGTATGGCTGATAGACCCTGTGCAGCAAGACAAGATGGCAGATGCAACGGTGAGGGCCATCTTGGAATATTTTCGACCGTGAGTATAATATGTGCTGTAATGAATGAAGTATGCTATAATTAGAAAGTCATCCGTGGCTACAATGAAGGTGAAGGTTAAAAAAGTTGCAACAGCGACAAACATCAGCAATGTTCGGTGTCTGACAACAAATGATTTCAACAGTGGTGGCATGAATTTGACAATGGCCTTTACCGCAGGTAACCAAGGCCGAAATCGCCAAATGGACTCATTTTCTATATCTCATATAATTTCAATGCGCTATCATATCTCTGAGGCAAATATTTGACAGAAGAGATCTTCTGTCCGCTAACTCCATATTTCGGATTATAGCCGAACAGGTTTACATAGTGTTCAAGATCGTCTGATTCTTTACCCATTGCGCATAAAAGCTCAAATGTGGCTCTCGTGTCATCGAGCGCACGATGTGAATTCTCCGGTTTTAGCATATAATCTTGAATTGCATCGCTGAGTTTGTGCGGGTATGGTTTCCTATCCTTATAAACAGTCAATGCATCTAGCATTTTAGCATTTTTAAGTACCCCTGCCTTGCCAAAGTTATGCAGGAAGTAATACAGAAAACATAAATCGAACTGTGCATTAAATGCAACTAAAAGGGGTTTGCTACATCTAAGTTTGTCCGTTAGTTTGTCGCAGACTGTGGATTTAGACATACCCTCTTGAAGCAACTGCTCGCTGGTTATTCCTGTCAGATTTGTTATATTCGCAGGTAGGGTTTTCCCCGGGGTCAATTCTATCAAGGCATTGAATTCGTCTTCTATGACAGGAACGCTATGCTTGTTTATCGCATGCAGAGTTGCAACTTCAATAATCTCATCCTTTTTAGGATCAAATCCCGTCGTTTCAATGTCAAATACAATAATATTATCAAATTGGTTGAATAGTGAGTTTATCATTCTACGACTCCGTTATCGTTGAGATTAAAACCAAGCAGGGGGACGGTTCATCTGCTTGGCACTGAAGTGGAAAACTGAAAGCAGAACGCCAAGCAAAAGAACCGTCCCCCTGCTTGGCCCCTTGCTTGTCTGCTTTTACAATGCCCATATAGTGTTGGCAGATATCCCTGTCACTCTTGATAACTGCCTTGTTGAGACGCCTTCTATTTTTAAAATGTCACGCAGTATCTGATTCCGCCTTTCTCGTGGTTCGTTTTGTATATTTGCCGCTTTTATTCCAGCCATCTCTTCTATCATCGCCAGCAGCTTGCTGTCGTGCAACCGCTTTGCGCTTTCATCCAGGCATTTATCGTTTCGCTCTTCGCTCATGAACGCCTCATATTGCAATTCACCGATTAAATCCAATGCAAACTCGTAGTCCACAATACCGTTTTTTTGTATATAATTATTATAACTGCTCCATTCATGCTCTGACACAGATTCGCTTATGCCTGCTTTTACAGGATTTTGATGGATATACCGCAACACTGTAAGGAAATACCCGTCATTCTCAATAGCCTCGCTTTTGAATCGATCTTGAAAAAGATGCCCGCAGCGGTCGTACTTCCAATTGTACCAGTATACGTATCTCGAACCTATGCGTTTAAATATCTGCTCCAAACTTTCCGTTCCCTCTTTAAGCAGTAAATGCACATGATTGCCCATAAGGCAATACGCGTATAGCTCAAACCCGCAGATTGGTTTACAGTCAGCTATTGTCTGCAAGTACTTTTCGTTGTCCTCACTATCTTCGAATACTCTTTGACGGTTTATCCCCCTTAACATCACATGATAAATCCCCGTTGAACTTTTCGTCCTCGCGGCTCTTGGCATAATACACCACCACCTCCAAGAGCAGTATAGCAACGAATATATTCCCAGTCAAGCAGGCCATGTTTTTTTGTCAGTTTTCAAGCAGAAGAATCGTCGCCCTGCTTGGTCCTATGCCCTGCCTGCTGATTTGATCATTAAATCAGCAGGCAGGGCATTTTGTCATAGAATCAACTTCTCATACGTTTAATAAGTGGCAATGCCGGCTTCTTCAACTGCATCGGGGTTGACCCAAAAACGAGGTATGCCATCGTCAAGGTTTATTTCACCGTTTTGAATTGCCTCATACTCTTCGGGGGTAACAAGGTGTCCACCTATTGCTTCATACTCGTCAGGAGTTAAACGTCGAAAGTTAATTACCCCTGGTTGCGCCAATGCCGATACACTTCCAACGACAAGTACCAACACAAGCATAACACCGATTACTATATTTCTCTTAATCATCTTTTTCACCTCCTCGCCGTTTATAATAGCTTTATGGTCAAGTTCGTGGCGGATTACGCCATGAACACTTACCCAAGCAGGGGGACGGTTCTTCTGCTTGGCGCTAAAGTGAAAACTAAAACTGAAAGCCAAGCAGAAGAACCGTCCCCCTGCTTGCTATCGTCCCGAAGGGCTGATAATGCCGGCGCCCTCACCTATAAAGTTAATCACCAATGTTTCCTCCTGCGTTTTGCCATCATTGAATGTGGCAACGGCACGGACAGTCATTGTGAACGGAATTTGCCTGTCAATATTTTCTGTACCTAAAAATAGAAGTAAATCGTCCGTTATGTCGCTCTTGTCTAGCGTGAGTTTACAAGTTACAACCCGATAATTCTAAAAGCCCTTGCGAAGTGGAGGTTTGTGGGAGCAAAACGTATTACCTAACTATATATGGTAGATAACACTT
>Ga0099364_10005138_pt1 | contig 19546 bp, 18 predicted proteins | sample TergutTh196P3_FD_73070 | JGI IMG/M metagenome (GOLD analysis project Ga0099364, IMG submission 73070) | Microcerotermes parvus P3 segment gut microbial communities from Pointe-Noire, Republic of the Congo - Th196 P3 | ecosystem: Host-associated > Arthropoda: Insects > Digestive system > Gut ... | reverse complement strand
ATCATATGTCACTATTAACGGACAAGCCTGGGGATTCCCCGGTGCCGCTACCATTATCAGGAACGAAGGTCTGGTTATCCGTAAAGACTGGCTGGACAACCTTGGGCTTGCTGTTCCCCGTACCATGGATGAGCTGTGGAACGTAATGGTTGCTTTTAGGACAATGGATCCTGACAGAAACGGAAGACATGACACTTATGGATTCGGCGCTGCTATTTCAAGCGAAATAAGTACGATGAACGCTGGTCTTGGAACCCGTTTTGATCCTTTCTTCGCAGCCTACGGAGTCGCCGGGACATTCAATATGTCCACTACGAATCCCGGGTTTAATATCAGAAACCCTGCGTACTTTGATGCCCTTTCCTATGTAAGGCGTATGTTTGTTGAAGATGTAATTGATCCTAACTCGATAAGCTACACAAGGGATGACTTCAGGGCTGCATGGAAACAGGGCCGCTTTGGGATCATGCGCGAGCAGATGGCTGCTCTTCATGCTGAAAACAACTATGCTCCCTTTGACGCTAACTTCCCCGACGGCGAATGGATTGTAATTGATCCTCCGACCGGGCCTACTGGTTTATCGGGCGCAATGGTTTATACCGACTCTTACCGCATTTATAGCGTTTCCACAAGAGCTATGGATGCAGGCAAAGGCCAAAGGATCGCCGAATTTCTTGAATGGCTGTCCACTGACGGTTACTTTACTATAGGCTGGGGCAAAGAAGGCGAAAACTTTGTATTCGATGCAGACGGAGCCCCCACAGGTACCGGCGCTCCCCGGCCTTTCTCGGCTGCAGAAAATGTGAGCGTAACGCAGCTTCGCAACATGATCTTCTATAACAGCTTTGTAGAACTTCTTTCCCGCTATCCGACATACATCACTGCCAACTCCAGGAAAGAAATGAGCTCCCTGAGAACTCTTTATGATATGCAGGGCAGAAGGCATGTAGCAAGCGTCGGCGCGGAAACAGCTCCTCCGCCGAACCCGGATGCCCGCCGTTATTATGACCAGGGTATCCTTGAATTTATCACTGGCACAAGACAGCTTACCAGAGATAATTGGAATGCCTGGGTTGCCGGCTTTGACAGGGTTGGCGGAACAGAATGGGAAAGGTCTGCCGTTGAACACTTTAGGGCAAACGGCCTGCTTCGCCCCGATTGGCCCAGAGACCCAATGCCGGTTGGATGGCGGTCAGGTATGTAATTTCTATTCCGGTTTAAAATGAACAAAACCGGTAATTAAGGGTGTCCGTAGCGGTGAAGAGCCGTTACGGACATTTTTATTTTAATGCAGAGGATCTAAATTTTGTTAGCTATTGACAGATCAAAACCACCTTCCGAGCGAATGGCTCGTTCAGTAATGAGTCGTTACGAACCGTCACAAATGATGTGGCATTACGAGCACGGCCTTGTACTACAGAGCATTTTAATCCTGGGTGAGAAAATCGGCAGTGCTGAAATGTGCCATTGGGTCAAAATAATGTACGACACAAAAATAAAAGAGGACGGTTCAATAGATACCTACCGAAGGGATGAGTACAATCTGGATCAGATTAATCCCGGGAAAACCCTCTTTCTGCTCCATAAAAAATATGGCGAAGAAAAGTACCGTACGGCCATTGAGGCTCTTATGGAACAGCTCCGCCATCATCCTCGTACAAAAACAGGGGGCTTCTGGCACAAAAATATCTATCCATGGCAGATGTGGCTTGACGGTGTTTACATGGCAGATGTCTTTCACGCCCGCTACGCGGCAGAATACGGGGACACCGTAGATTTTGACGACGTAGTCCATCAGTTTGTGCTGATGGAATCCAGAGCACGTGACAGGGAGACAGGCCTCCTGTACCACGCATGGGACGAAGCCCGAAAACAGCTCTGGGCAAATCCTGAAACAGGCTGCTCGCCGCACTTTTGGGGCCGGGCAATGGGATGGTACTGTATGGCCCTGGCAGATGTACTGGACATAATCTCGCCGGAATATCAAAAGCATCGTGAAAGCCTTGAAGCAATAGCGCGCCGCCTTGTGGCACCGATCCTTAAGTTTCAGGATAAGAAAAGCGGCCTCTGGTATCAGATCCTTGACCGGCCGGCTAACGGTCAAAATTATACTGAAAGTTCGGCTTCCTGCATGTTTATTTACTTTTTGCTGAAATTAATCCGCATGGGGGTGGTTTCCAAGATTGATAAAAAATTGATAGAAGACGCCGCTCTTTTGGCATACCAGGGAATACTAAGGGAAAAGATACACGAAGACGAATCCGGAGAGCTGCACCTGATAGATACATGCAGTGTCGCAGGTCTTGGAGGGAACCCTTACCGGGACGGCTCTTATGAATACTACTTAAGCGAACCCAAACGCACCAATGATTTTAAGGGCCTAGGCTCCTTTATATTGGCATCTATGGAAGTTGAGAGCATTTAGTGTGTAAACAATGTGGTATACGATATCTTGTTAAAAATTATTTTTTTGTGGTAAAATCCCCCTGTTAGTATCAATGTTAGAGAGGGTAAAACCATGCAAAAGCGAAAAATAATAATCATAGGCGCCGCAGGGCGGGACTTTCATAATTTTAACACCCGTTACAGGGACAACGAGAACTACTCGGTGGTAGCTTTTACCGCCGCACAGATACCAGACATAGCCGGACGGAAGTACCCGGCGGAACTGGCCGGGAAGCTCTACCCCAATGGCATCCCCATACATGAGCAGAACGATCTTGAAAAACTGATAAAAGAGCTTGATGTTGACGAATGCGTCTTCTCATACAGCGATGTTTCATACAATACAGTGATGGCCGTGGGTGCAAAGGTGAACGCCGCCGGTGCGGATTTTACGCTTTTAAGCCCCAAAGAGACAATGTTAAAAAGCAACAAACCGGTGATAGGAGTAGGAGCTGTACGGACGGGCTGCGGCAAAAGCCAGACTTCACGTCGCATTGCAGAAATACTCATTGCGAGGGGCCTCAAGGTCATAGCAATCCGTCATCCCATGCCTTACGGCGATCTTAATGCCCAAAAGGTGCAGCGCTTCGCAACCATCGAAGACCTTGCAAAACACAACTGTACTATAGAAGAAATGGAAGAATATGAACCCCATGTCGCCCGTGGTAATGTGATTTACGCGGGTGTAGATTACGAGGCAATACTCCGGGCCGCGGAAAAAGATCCCGGTGGCTGCGATGTGATCCTGTGGGACGGCGGCAACAACGACTTCCCCTTCATCAAGCCCGATCTGATGGTAACCGTAGCCGACCCTCATCGCCCGGGTCATGAACTCACATACTACCCCGGCGAAGTAACCCTGCGCCTGGCCAATGTGGTGGTGATAAATAAAATAGACAGCGCCGACTTCGATAATATTCAGCAAGTCAGGGCAAACATAGAAATTGCCAACCCCCGGGCTGTAGTGGTTGACGCCGCCTCCACAATCAGCGTGGACAAGCCGGAAGTGATAAGGGGCAAGCGGGTTCTGGTCGTGGAAGACGGCCCCACCCTCACCCACGGAGACATGAAGATAGGCGCCGGCATTGTAGCCGCCCGCCGCTTCGGTGCAGCAGAAATTATCGACCCAAGGCCCTTTGCAGTAGGCAGGCTGGCAGATACCTATAAGACCTATCCCAATATCGGCACCCTCCTTCCCGCCATGGGCTACGGGGACGAACAGATAAGAGATCTGGCAGCCACCATCGAAAAGGCAAACTGCGATTCTGTGATCATCGCCACTCCAATAGACCTTGGCCGGGTGATTAAGATCAACAAGCCCAATACCAGGGTGGAATACTCTTTACAGGAGATTGGTCAGCCTAACATGGATGATGTTATTGATGGTTTTTTAGCAAGACGTAGTTAGGGTTGATTTTAGATTATCTCCCGCTAAGATACTTCTGCTTCCTGCTTTTTGGCTTATCGGGGACCAAATAATTTTGCTTAATGCAAGTAAATTTGGTTTAATTTGTCGATAAACCAAATTATTTTGCTTATTTTTTTTTGAATTAGACAAACCAAGGATAATACTTTCATTCTAAGAAAGTAAAAGTTCATGTATTATCATTTACTTTCTCTATTGACTAGTAAAAGTTCATGTGGAATAATTGATTCTATAAATATGCAAAGAAAACGGCAGGCTATATATATAAAATCTTCCCTTGTGGCAGGTGAACAATACAGTACCTATGTTCCTAAACCCTTACCTCCTGTTCCAAAGATCAACATGGAAGAAATATCGGAATGGCTGGAAAATGCTAACCTGGCAATAGGTGAGTTAAATGGTATTGTGGAAAGTGTACCCGACCCGGCAATTATTAATTACATGTATGTCCGTAAAGAGGCTGTTTTGTCTTCTCAGATTGAGGGAACCCAGTCCACCCTTGATGATCTTTTACGCTATGAATCTGATGGAATTGTTGGTGTGCATGTTGATGATGTTAACGAGGTTTCCTCCTATGTGGCTGCGTTAAGTCATGGAATTGAACGGCTTCAGGGTGGGTTTCCCCTGTCTTTTCGACTTATACGGAACATACACAAAATCCTGCTTACCAATGCACGGGGGCATTATAAAACACCAGGTGAATTCCGAAGAACCCAAAACTGGATCGGGGGTACACGCCCGGGAAACGCACATTTTGTTCCTCCCCCACCAGAAAAGATGCCGGACTGCCTGGACGATCTTGAAAAATTTATACACGCAAAGGATAAAATGCCCATACTGGTAAAGGCAGCTCTTATACATCATCAGTTTGAGACTATTCATCCTTTCCTGGACGGCAATGGGCGAACCGGACGACTTTTGATCACACTGTACCTCTACATAGCGGGGTTTTTAAGCTCCCCGTTTTTATACTTGAGTTTGTTTTTTCGTCAGCATCGTGACCTCTACTATGAAAAATTGTCTGAGCCCCGCAAGACAGGTGACTGGGAATCATGGTTGAACTTTTTTCTTGAAGGTGTAGCAGAAACAGCGGCTGATGCAAAAAGAACACTTGTTACGATAAAAACCCTCTTTGCCCATGACGATGAAAAGCTCTCAATTCTTGGCCGTGCCGGCACATCAGCTAAGACAATATTTGCAGTGTTCAAGCAAAAGCCGGTTTTAAACATTGCCGAAATTACCCAGCGAACAGGTCTAACCAAACCAACTGCCATCAGTACAGTTAAGCGGCTTATTGACCTTGGCATTGTCGTGAATATAAGTGAAAAAAAATGGGGGCAGATATATGCATATTCCGCCTATATTGCACTGTTAAGGTGATACTCGCTTTGAATGTACAATAATTTTTGCTTTTATTTCTTATTTTCTTCACTATCTAAAATTGTATTTTCTACCCATTCTAAACAATCTTTAGCAATATTAACACTTTCCTTATAATTTTCTTTTGTAATTTCATCATATTCTCCTGGATATCTTGTAATAACAGCGTATTTCGTCAGATTAATTGCTTCCTTAATATTTTGGGGAATATTTACAAATTTCTCCAGTTCATCTAACAAAATTCCAATGTTATGTGTAAATTCTGGTTCAACATTAAAATATATTAATAGACCTTTCAAACATTTTTCAACAGCCTGTTGAGATTGGTAACATAAATCTTCAAAATATACATTATCGTTTACTGCTATTTTTGATATTTCAAGACTACTTTTTGCCCTATCAATCCATGATTCATAACGTTCCATATAATATTTTTCCCTGTTCTTTTATTGTTTTATAAATATATCCTATTTTATCATTTAACTCATTATATCTATTATAATCTATTGCAAGTAAATCTACCGGAACTTTTATTTTATTCTCATATAATGCCATATAAATAGAATCAATAATATCAAGGCTATTCTTTAAACCTTTTTTTATTATGAGTAAATCAATATCACTTTTTTCTGTATTATTCCCTATCGCATATGAACCAAAAAGTATAATCTGGTCTGGCAAGGCTATAGTGTTGATAATGTGGATAATTTTATCAATATATGGTATATTAATATCCATAATTTATTTTCTATTCGTTTTAATGTTATTGTCAAGCCCAATTTATATCATTTTCTGGAAAAATGATCTGTTCCGGCATATTAAGCCAACTCTAAAATTGGATTTTATTTAGGATTCTACTTGACAAAAAATCCCTGTCTTTTGTACATCCAAAATAACATTTGTGCCAACGAGTATTTTCATTTTATATATTTTATCAGCTTTTCTTCACGTATTTCTTCAAGAGCGATATTTCCAAGATTAGCCGCTGCGCCTAGAAGGTGATCAGCGTGCGTTGTTTCTACCCCTGCCAGGCATTTAAGTGATGGTTCTGTTTTTTCATCTTTAGTAACAAAGGAGATCACTTTGAGTTCTATCTGTGCCTTTCCAACCGGTATTTCGCAAGGAATTTCCACGTTTAAATATTACACATCGGTCATATTAAAACCAGCCAAATCATTTACCTAAAACAGGGCAAATTGTTTACTTAAAATGGGCTAAATTTTTTACCTAAAATGGGTCAAATTGTTTACTTAAAACGGGCTAATTTGTTGACTTTCAGAGATCAATATGTAATAATTTACCTATGGGCATGCATTTTGACAGGCTAATTGAACCATATTTGGCGAATTTGATGAAGGAATTCCCGGCGATTGCCATAGATGGGTTAAAAGGCGTTGGTAAGACGGTTTCAACAAAGAGAATCGCAGCCACAGTTTTTGAATTGGACAAACCAAAGGATTATGACCAAGTAGCCAATATTCCTGATATCCTTGTCTCGCAAGCCCCGCCAGTCCTTATTGATGAATGGCAAAGAATCCCATCTGTCTGGGACTTTATCCGCCGGGCCGTGGACGACGGCGCTAAACCGGGAACATTTCTGCTTACAGGCTCAATATCAAGCACGGATACCAATATTCATTCAGGTGCCGGGAGAATTATCAGAAGAAGGATGTATCCGCTGTCACTGGTTGAACGGGGCATTGAGAAACCAAGCGTTTCAATAGCGGATCTATTCTCCGCTGCCAATCCTTTTACAGTGGATATTTCAGGTAAAACTGATATAGGGAGCAGGGATTATTTATCTGAAATCTCAGCGTCCGGTCTTCCTGAGTTTAGAAAATATTCCATTGAATCAAGGAAAATTGCCTTTGAGTCATATTTTGCGAACATTCTATCCCACGATTTCCGGCAGCAAGGCATAAGGTTAAGGCAGCCGGAAACCTTGTTACGCTGGCTTCGTTCCTATGCAGCAGCCATTTCTACAGATGCAGGCTATTCAGAGATATTGGACGCTTCCACCGCAGGAGAAGGCAACAAGCCCGCCGCCAAAACGACCATTGCTTATCGTGAAGCTCTTGAGAACTTATGGCTTTTAAATGAACTTATGCCCTGGGTAGAAGGCGAACGCTTTTTCTCAAGTCTAAAGCTTTCGCCAAAGCACTATCTGTCTGACCCCGCATTTGCCACCTATCTTCTTGGTCTTGATGAGACTGTTCTGACCGGATGTTCTAACTGGCCATCTTATTCAGAAAGGTTTGATGAAAAATATGGCAGTATAATTGGCAGACTTTTTGAATCACTCATCCATCTGTGTCTAAACGTTTATGCCAGTGTCAATAACGCAAAGCTATTTTTCGCCAGGACATACAAAGGGGATCGCGAAGTTGATTTTATTCTTCAATCGGAATCAAAGGTAATTGCCTGCGAAGTGAAGTTTTCTCCTACTGTAGATGCTTCTGATGGTAAGCACCTGAGGTGGTTCATGGAAAAAGTTGGCAGTGATTGCCAAGATGCCCTGATAATAACAACAGGAAGTATTGCATACCGGCGTAAAGACAGTATCGCCGTAGTGCCTGCAGCATTGCTAGGGGCATGAGTCCACCGGCACATTAAAACCCGCCGCCTTGATTACTTCCCGATAGTCACTGTCAAGGTGAATACAGTAAATGCGGCTGCGGAATTCCCGGGCGAAGGTTTTTTCAAGCCACTCAAAACTGCAATGGTTAGCTTTGTCATTTCCATTAAAGGATGTATCCTGATAAATTTCGTCTACTTCCCCTTTTAAGAAGGCATTAATTACCTCAAGAGGAACGAATTTGGAGTCGCCGCTGTAGTATATGGTTTTTTCAGAGTCGGAAATTAAATAACCATAGCTCTGCATGGTATCTACATGTTCAATTTCTATGGGCTTAAAAGATACGCCTTCACTGTTAGCGGCCTTTAAATCAGGCAGCCATGTATATTTGGAGCGTTTTATTCCCAAGAGATCCAGAAGGCTTGTAACTGTCCCCAAAGGATGGATGATCCGAATTGGCTTTTTAAGAAATGTGGCACAGTAGGAGATTAGAGAGCCCAGGCTTCCAACATGATCACAGTGAAGGTGGCTTATTACCACAGTTACTCTGGAGCAATCTTCTAGGGCCTTTGAATTCCATATACTGCTAAATACGGTTTCGCCGCAGTCAAGTAAGTATAGTTCATCTCCTAGAACAAAATAGGCGGCGGTGTTATTCATTGCAGGATTAAAGGCGGAGCCAAGACCCAGGAATGTCAGCTTCATAAAATTGTATCTCCGGTTAGGCTTAGACTTTTTTGCCTAATTTTAGTTTTCCGTCCAAATATTCCCTAAGAAGCATGGGCCAGTCGGTTTGAATGACATCGAAGCCTTTTTCCACAAACCAGCCCCAGGTGTGGTCGGGGCCTTCGGTAATTGCGCGGTAATCGTTTTTATCAGCACAGATATTAAACCAATCATTTATGGAAAGGGTATTACCCCAGATCAGTATACCTTCATCTTTTAACTTCTTAATAAATTCATCTGAAACAATGGGTGCGTTTTCATCTTGAAATATCAGTTCTGCCATGCAGTAATTTATTTTGTAATTTTTAATACATTCTGCCTCGCCGGGCTCCCGCAGCATGGGCATGTATGCAAGGTTAGGCGACATGTCTTCCAATATTTTAAGATGTTCCGGGTTTGGGCCAGACTTTATGACAATCTGCGATTCCATGTCCATTTTTTTTATGAATGTTAATATTTCCTTCCAGTAAAAGAAGGAGCGATCGATATTAATAAGACACCTGCCCCTAAGGTGTTCAAACACGTCTTCGAGCTTGTTGATTCTTTCGGAAGTTAATGCCTTATAAAGGTTAATCATGTGCAAATTGTCAATAAAAGAAGAGTTCAACTTTCGTATGTTTGTAGTGAAGCCCAGTGATTCCGGCTCGGCGCCATCATGGAATGAGTAAAAAATTCCATCAGTAGACATGGCGGCGTCAATTTCAAGAATATCAGCTTTATGCCGCAGGGCATTTTCAAAGGCTGGAATGGTGTTGTTAATTATGTTACCCCCGCTGGTTCCACGGTGGGCGGCTATAAGAATACCCTTTTCCTGCTTTAGCTCCATTACACGTTCACGAAAATCCATGTTGTAACACTCCTTGCTCTGCGTAATATGACTTATAATTTTTTAATATAATCCTGATATTGCGGAAGCCATGCGGCTTGGGCTTTTAGCATTTCATCTGTAAGTTTCTACACTTCCGGGGGGTTGCACACAGCGCCGGTTAAAGGGTCAAGGAGCATGGCCTGTTTGAGCTTTAGGGGGTCTCCTTCTATAGCCGCTTCTACAGAGAGGCGCTGTACAGCAATACTGGCATTGCAGATTGCCGCACAGGCTGCGGGCAAATCTCCCACTACGGGGATGGAGATGCCATTTCCGTCTACATATCCGGGAACTTCCACTGCACAGTCAGGCGGCAGATTTGTAATAACGCCCCGGTTAATTACATTAAAATGTCCGCGGTAGATACGGCCGGTTTCCAAGCCTTCAATAATGTGCGAACCGTGTTCATGAGAACGGTTTTCAAGTTTATATTCTCTGGTCTTCATGGTCTGGTATTCTTTGGCTTCTTCTTCAAAACGGGCGTGCATTTCCCGGCTAAAGCGGAGATAACCTCCTGTTTCGCCATGTATCCATCTAGTGTCATCTATCCACTGTTTTATTTCATCAGGCCTCTTGCGGTACCAGGGCAGGTACTCCGACAGGTGACCGTTACTTTCGGTGCTGTAATAACCGGTACGTTCAAGAACATCAATGCGTACCTTCTCTTCTTTACTGTATTGGGGATGTTTCTTAAAAGCCTCGAGGAGCTTGGGGCACATATCTACGCCCTTGTGTTTTACCTGTATATACCAGGTCTGGTGGTTGATCCCCGCACAGATTATATCAACCTCGGACATTTCAAGGCCAAGTACATTGGCAATTTGTCTGTGTCCGCCCTGAACTCCGTGGCAAAGACCCAGGGTTTGGACACCGCCGTAAATATTGGCCGCCCAGGTGTTCATGGCATTGGGATTGGAATAACTCAAAAAAAGAGCATTATTAGCTCCAACAGCTTTAATGTCTTTACAAATATCCATAATAACCGGAATGGTACGCTGGCCGTACATTATGCCGCCCGCACAGATAGTGTCGCCCACACATTGATCCACCCCATACTTTAGCGGAATCTCCACATCCATGGCAAAGGCTTCAAGCCCCCCTACCCGGGCAACACAAATTATATAATTTGCCCCTTCTATTGCTCTTTTTTGATTGGTTGTTTTGGTTAGTTTAAGAGCAGAAAGATTATTGGCTTTAATATCCCTGTCCAGCACATTGTAAACCATATCCAGGTTATGTTTGTTAATATCTTCAAGGCATATTTCTATGGAGCCACTATCCTTTTGAAATTCAGGTACCGAAAGAATATCCGAACAGAGCTTGCGGGTAAACTCTACACTTCCCGCTCCAATAAATGCAATTTTCATTAAATCCTCCTAACTGTCATCTTAGTCAAAATAAAAAGGTTTTTGCGTAGCGGCTGATTTATAAATTCCTTCAAGAATTCTTGTTACAACCATGGCTTCTTCGGGAAGCACACAAAGTTTTCCCCTGCCCCTGACAGCATCTCTAAAAACTCTGGCTTCCCTGTCGCTACTTTTCTCTCCCCCCTGTAATGTTGGAGTTAGGGTATAGAGTTTACCATTTTTGACGCCGTTTAGTACAAGTTCCCACGGCTTCGGCATTTCAGCGCCGCCCTTGGTTCCGCAAAGGGTGCATGCCGCTTCCTGTTCTCCGGTGATATTTAAAGCCCAACTGCTTTCGATTATAACGGTAGCTCCGTTTTTCATCACCACAAAACCAAAGGCCGAATCTTCTACGGTAAAGATTTTCGGATCCCAGTCGCCCCATCTATTGCCTGTGTTTTTATCCTTGTTAAGTTTATGGTACACGGTTCCCACAGCGTAAAGCGGCTCATAGTTATTCATCATAAAGAGGGTTAGATCCAGAGCATGTGTTCCTATGTCTATTAGAGGGCCGCCGCCCTGTTTTTCCCCATCCAGAAACACTCCCCAGGTGGGAACCGCACGGCGTCTTAGGGCAGTGGCTCTGGCAAAGTAAATCTCTCCCAGACTTCCCTTTTCGCATTCCGCCTTTAGAAAAAGACTGTCCGGACGAAAACGGCTCTGATATCCGATGCTAAGGAGCTTTTTACTCTCATTTTTTGCGGCGACCATGGCCTTGGCCTCAGCGTAAGTCTTGGCCATGGGCTTTTCGCAGAGCACATGTTTGCCTGATTTAAGGGCCGCAACGGTTATATCACAGTGTGAATTGTTGGGGGTAAGCACACAGACCGCGTCCAATTCCATTGACAAGAGTTCCCGGTAATCTGAAAAAACCTTCGCTTTTCCCCCGCAAAACTCCAGATTGACTTCCTTCGCCCGGGATAAATCTGTGTCGCAAAAGGCGGCAATTTCCACATCTCCCAATTTCCCGATGGAAGGAAGGTATTTCTCTTTTGCAATTCCGCCGCAGCCTATAATCCCATAGTTCAGTTTTTTACCCATATCTATTCCATTAAAGATAATGTATCGTTTCAAATTTGTCAACATATAATTATTTAAAAATATTAATATTGACACGTTTTAATTTTAGACTTACAATAACATAAAACACTATTCTCTCGGAGGATAAAAGCATGAGGAATAAACCATTTTTTCGATCATTCATTTGCGCTTTTTTAATATTATTAACATTAGCCGCCTGTGCCGGACTGGGCAGAGGCAGTGGAGTGCCTCGAATTGAATCTCCTTACAGCAGTGTAGACTGGCAGAGTTACGGGCAATACAAGACTGCGTTGCATGTGCATACGACAAACAGCGATGGCCGTAGTCCATTCAACCGCGTAGTTGAGCTTTATTATGAACAGGACTTTGATCTTCTTGCGATTACCGATCATAACCAGGTGACACGGGACTGGATATCTGTAAGAAACGGTCTAACTCCGGAACGTTTTGAAGAAATTACCAGAGGAGAAGGACGTACCGGCCGGGGAATGCAAATTATACCAAACACAAACGAGCAGACCATACAGCTATTTATCCCACCCATAATTAATGATCATGTAAATACATTTTTAACAAATTGGAGTTGGACCTCGGGTAATACTATAAGAGATATACTTAAAGCGGTAGAAGAACAAGGGGGTTTATCCTTTATTAACCATCCTGGCATGAATGCAACTGGTGCGGCACCGTCCGTCGACCTTGTTAGGGGTGAGCAAGTTGCTAACAATGATTTCTGGATATCAAGATACACCGATTTATTTATGGAATTTTCCACTTTAGGCTTTGAGATAATAAACTGCTTTGACCACGTTACAGGAAGTGACAGAATTTTCTGGGATAATGTCCTGGCTCGGACCATTCCCCAGGGACGCTATGTTTGGGGCTTTGCAACTGATGATTCCCACAGGGATAGTGAAATTGGAAAAGCATTCAGCATGTTATTAATGCCGGAAAATACACTTGAAAACTTTAGAGAAGCCATGCTGTCCGGCAGCTTTTATGCTGTTGCCACCACAGCCAGGCGTGAACTAGGAGAATCCTTTGAAGCTTCAGGTCCTGTTCCGCGTATTCTTAGCATTGACATTAACGAAGCCGTTGGAAGCATATCTATTAACGCAGAAAACTACGACAGAATAGATTGGATTGCTGATGGCAAAGTAATCACCAACGGTAGTACCATCAGGCTGGGTTCACATAGAAGGGCCATTGGTTCTTATGTGCGAGCCAATATAATCGGCCCCGGCGGCATTGTTTTTACCCAGCCTTTCGGGGTTTTTTGGTAATAATTATTTAGCTTCTTCTTTTTCTTTAATACACGCGATAAACTCTGTAGGTGTCATACAAGGAACATCTGAGCTTTCATAGTCTGCTTTATTTCGTGTGATAATAAAATCGACCTTATTTTCTTTTGCGGTAACAAATTGGATAGCATCTTCAAAGTCTTTCCACCGAAGATCCAGAGCACTGGCTACCGTTATTTCAGTAACCGGAGCAACAATAAAAAAAGCAGTGAATTCTTCCATAAGCCGGTATATATCGATGGAATTTCTATAAGCTTTTCGGAGTACATAAAAAACATTAGTCAAAGAAACAGCGGCTAGAATCCCAGTGATAAATCCACTATCTGCAAGTTGGAAAATAGTAAAGGAATCCTTGTAAAAAGGGGTTCGCTTCAGTAGTACATCCAAAATAACATTTGTGTCAACCAGCACTTTCATTTTAAATATTTCGCCAGCTTTTCTTCACGGATTTCTTCAAGAGTGATATTTCCCAGATTATCTGCTGCACCCAGAAGACGGTCAGCATGCGGGGTTTCCACCCCTATCAGGCATTTAAGTGATGGTTCATTTTCATCTTTAGTAAAAAAGGGGATCACTTTGAGTTCTATCTGAGCCTTTCCAGCCGGTATTTCGTAAGGAATTTCCAAGTTCAAATTTAGCTTGCGGTTAGAGGGTATATTTACAGTTTGTGTAATGGTCATTTTTTTATTATAACATGAAAAAAAGGAATTATCAATAGATTTGATCACCCTTTAAGGCCGGTAAATGTGATTCCCTGAATAAAGTATCTTTGAGCTGCAAAGAACAGTATGATCATGGGAATAACCGCTATTGTTGAACCTGCCAACACAAGATTATACTGTGCGCTGAACTCACCGACAAATACCCTTAAGCCAAGAGCTACTGTTCTTAGAGTTTGTCTGTGCAGATAAAGAAGGGGCCCCATAAAATCATTCCATGTACCCATAAATGTAAAAACACCCACTGCACATAAAACTGGTTTTGACATGGGAACCAGTACCTTAAGGTAAATTGTAAAATAATTTGCGCCGTCTATAAATGCGGCTTCATCATAGTCTTTTGGTATGCCCATATAAAACTGCATTATAAGAAACACGCTAAAAGCACTGCCGAAAAATGCAGGTAGAGTTAATGGAACGAAGGTGTTGAAAGCTCCAACATACAGCCAGCCAACAAACTGTGGGATCATCACTACCGTAAACGGAAGCATCATGGTGGATAACATAAGGGCAAACCAGATACGCTGACCCTTAAATTTAAGCCTTGCAAAACCAAAGGCAATAAAACTGCAGCTTGCTAGAGTTCCTACCATGTTAATTATAACTAGAATGGTTGAATTCAATATATAACGGGCAAAAGGAATTGCGTTAAAGACAGCTACAAAGTTCCTTAATGAATAATCCGTTGGGAGCCATATAATGGGCATGGTCATTAATTGCCGGTCCGTCATAAAGGCGCTTCTTATAAGCCAGTAAAAGGGAAAAAGCATGATTACAGATGAAGATACTAAAATAAGGGTGCTTATAATAAGACCTCTGTTCAGCCTTAATGTACTAATTAACTTTCGTTTCATAATAAACCCAATTCTTTGAAGTTTTAAAAATAATAGCGGTAAAAATAGCGACTATTATAAACAAGAGCCAGGACATAGCTGATGCATAACCCATATTTTGGTTCGTAAAAGCCGTCCTATATATGTACAAGGACATAAATAAGCTTGCATTGGCAGGCCCACCGTTTGTCATAATTAAGGCCTGAGTAAAGGTCTGTAATGCCCCTATAGTCCCCATTATAAAATTAAAGAAGATAATCGGGGTCATTAGGGGTATGGTAATCCGTGTAAGACGCTGAAAAGAATTTGCACCGTCAAGATCTGCCGATTCGTATAGTTCTTTAGAGATGCCCTGCAGCCCTGCAAGATATATAACAACCGCGTTTCCCGAACCCCATACAGCCATTATAGCCAGTCCCGGAATTACACCGGATTGGCTGAAAATCCATTGCTGTGGAGGTAATTCAAAAAATCTAAGTATAGAATTCATTAATCCGAACATAGGGTCAAAAATAAACCGCCATAGAGCGGACGATGCTACAATGGGAACCACCGAAGGAATATAAAAGATGGTGCGGTAGATCGAGATCCCCTTAACACCGGTATTAAGAAGGGAGGCTATGAAGAAACAGGAAACTGTTACCAGCGGCACAGAAAGTAAGGTATAATGAAGGGTAACCCTTACAGAGAGCCATACAAGGCGATCATTTGCAAGCCTTCTAAAATTTTCTAAACCAATGAAATTCGGCCTTTGTATAATTGTCCAATCAGTAAAAGACATAATAAGACTGAATATCATGGGGCCGAATCTGAATAAGATTAACCCTATGATGCATGGGGCTATAAAAATATAACCCCATTTTAACTGTGCTTTTTCTAAGGTGACCCTTTTGTTTGCCTTCATAGCCATGGAAAAACCTCCAAAAAATATAGCGATGTCCGACTTGTCCGGACATCGCTACCGTTTCTTACCAAAGACCTCTATACAATCCGGCAGTATTTCTTTCAATATCTGCAATTGCAGCTTGAAGGGTTAATTCACCAATCCAGTATCGTTCAAGGCCGGGACTTATATGGGATCGCAATTCATCCCAATTTCTGGTAGATACATGCCTGGCCGCAATGGTATTAGGATGCGCTGCAATTCCGGCAAGAGTCATCCACTGGGGAGCAATAATTCCTTCCCATGCTCTTCTAAGAGCGGGGTCACTGTATGTATTCCGGGTGGTAGGTATTCCACCAGAGATAGCAATATTACGGTTCGAGGCAGTTGTTACCCAATTATTATAGTTCATAATCCATGATAAGAGGGTAAAAGCATCTTCACTTCCGCCGGCTTTCATTACAAAACCAGCTACCCATGTATGATTTGCTGCTGAACCGTCTGCTGCGAAGGTCGGTACCGGTGCAACTCCTACATCAAATCCTTCATTCAAATACATAGAAGCACGCCATGATCCATCTATAAGCATTGAGATTTGACCATTCATTAACATGACAGGCCTGCCGGATAAGGCAGGGGTTGAAAATGCTTCATAACTGGGGGCAGCTCTGTGTACTGTATGAAGTTCCCTAACAGATTGCATGACTCGCATGGCAGCAGGGTTATTTAGAGCTAAAGCTGTGGCTTCCTCGTTTAAATAATTAGCTCCTACAGAAAGCATCAAACTGGGCAAGAAAATCCAATTGTCCAGAGGCATGACTGTGCCCCACTGGATAACATTATCAATGTTAAAGCCAGTGTCTCTTGGCGTTCTGCCGGCACTATCTCTGGTTGTCCTTATGGCGGCATCGACAAACTGCTCCCATCTCCATGGTCTTGACGCATCCGCAGGCGGAGGTTCTACACCGGCCTGTCTTAGGAGATCCTTATTATAATAAAGAGCAATAGTACCGGTTCCGGTTCCTAAACCCCATAGACCATTAGGTGTTCTGAATAGGGCTGTTTCAAGATATAATTCTGAGGGATCAACGCCAATTCTTCTAAAATGAGGATCTAAATTGGCTATAGTGCCAGCTTCACCCCAGGGTTTTACATTTTGTTCAAGACATTGAAAAACATCAGGCGTTGAACCGGCTGCTATCATGGTGTTCATCAAAGTATGATAATCAGGGATACCAATAAAGGTCTCGACCCTGTACTGGGGATATATCCTTTCGAATTCAGCAACAAGAGCATCGCCAAAATCACGTTCGCCGCCTCCCCACCAGGCATAAAAACTTAGGGGTATTCTGTCATCTTGAGCCTGGCCTCCGCCGGCAAAACCCCATGAGAATGCAATAAAAGTAATTAGAATTACTAGTATAGCTTTTTTCATAAATTGTCCTCCAAATAATATAATATTGAATTAATGATATGTTGAAAAATGAAACGTGTCAATAATAAATTTATATAAAATGGAAAATTAATTATTTTTTAATGTTTCAATATCCAGGGCAATATCCATGCCCCATTTACTGTTTTTTCCCTAACATAGGATTAAAGAGAACATTATCCCCATGACTGGCAGTGCATAGGCAGCCCGGAAGAAGCCCATGCAACCTTCATGCTTAGCGTACTGCGGACCAAAATAAATCAAACTCCATTCATCTTGTTTAAACCTCATAATTTAACCATAATAAAGCAGGATATGAAATTTTGATTGATAAAAATACAAATAAAAACTTGTTAGCTTTTGTTGATGAGATTGGAGACAGAGGTTATAGTAAAAAATCCTCGGAATATTTTGCCATGTCTGCGATTATGTTCCCTGCTTCTGTTCAGCAGAAGGTCAAAGACTGCATAACAAATATAAAAACCAGGCTAAGTATCCCCTTAAAGACAGCACTACATTGGCGCAAACATTGCAGGATGCATGATACTCGAAAATATATAACTGGAGAAATAGCCAAACTGGAAAACATAACGGTAATATATCTTATTTCAGATAAAAAAACAGTTCCGCACGACCATACACAGTTCTATAATATTGTAGCCGCTTTTACTCTTGAACGGATTTTGAAGCATTTAGAAAAATTGGATACTACTGCAAGTGTCCGATTTGGACATATTCGAGGTTTTAATCATTCTACGACCCTCGATTATTTCAAGAACAGGGATTGGCGTCCATGTGATTATAATAGGCTTCAGGATCAGCCAAAATGGATAGCTGCTGTTTTAAATTCAGGTATTCAGCTTGCTGATCTGTACGCTGGTATTTTGGGAGCCGCAATGATACCGGACAAATTTGGTAACTTTGAGGCAACCTATTTAGAGAATATAAGGCATCAAATAAGGAAATCATCAGAGGGAAAAATAATCGGGTATGGGATAAAGGCAATTTCAATGGATAATGACCCTGCATCGTTCAAATGGTGGCCAGAAGGCTGGAAATGACAATACTACATCGTAAGCCTATTCATAAACAAAGCCCCAGAGGGCAGCATGCAAACTGACTTTGCAAGGCTTCTGTAACAGAAGCAAGCGGTTCCTCCGTGGGCTTTCTATTTAAAATATATTCTGAAAGTCCTGGATTGTCAAGACATCATTTTAGGTTTGTCAACGAATTGAATAAGAATTTTATTGACACATTTCAACTGACCACAATTACAGGGCATAAAATGAAACATATCAATACAAAGTATATTTAGTAACAAAAAAATAATTATTTATCCAGGGCAATATCCATGCCCCATTTACTGTTTTTTCCCTTATTTATATTGGTGCAGCCGGCCTCCGATTTTTGGAAAACGGCGATCCATTGCTGCACGGGAAAATTCTACAACTTCATGAACTTCACCGGAGGTCATACAACCTACGGCTACCATATCCTGGGGTCTGATTGTATTCCAGACGAAATTCAAACCGACAAAGGGATTTAAGTGGCCTGCCGCCATGGGTTTGATAGTTAATACTGGCTTTTTGGCATTCCAAATGATTCGATGTACCGTTTCAACTTCTATCTGCATTAAAAAACCAATGGCATTGTAAATTTGAATATAGGTTTCAACATCGTATTCATTTTCATCAGCATACTGTATCACTTCAGGCATATGAGCTGACAAGCCCGGTATCATACCATGGCTGCGAATCATTTCCAGATAATCGCTGATGCGATCTATCTTTCTGGTATGTTTATTTAATAGTTCCTCTACACGATTATGGAGCGGCATAAAAATATCGCAGCCATTATCCTTACAGAGTTTCATATAGGTTTGAGCTTCCTGTCTGGCCTGTGGAGTATCACTCACATCAAAGACACCGAGCTGAATGTAATTAATCTTTGTTCCCTTCCTGTCCTGGGCGAGCTTAATACCATCTACCAGATGAGGATTCTCAATAATAAGCCCAATTATGGTATCCACTCCGTAGTCCAAATAAGTTTCGATGAGGCTTGCAACAGATTCCTTATCCTGAAAGAGTCCTTTAATATGTGAATCTCTGGCTCTTGTTCTATGGGAACCGCCGAGTACATTGTTGGTTCCAATTATCATTCGGGAAACAGATAAATTACCAATTTTCGTTCTGGGAAAAATTTCTTTATCCATATAAGGTATACATCCTCGATACTGAAAGACGCATTATTAATAAATAATCCGGTAACTCCCTGTTATACAGGGAATTACCGGGACAGAATCTGTTAAATCAGAACTTAGACTTTACCTACCCATATAGCGGTCGTAAGCAGCTTGATAAATCGCCAGCATTCTCGGGAGTCCCATGGCGTTAATCTGCCTTACCCATGCTTCCCATTCTTGTTCAACACCGCCTCTGGTTACCCATTCGGCAAATCTGGTTCTCGATGGTCCCACAATATCTTGTGTTAATAACGACAGTTCGGCGAGTTCAT
>Ga0099364_10005137_pt1 | contig 19550 bp, 11 predicted proteins | sample TergutTh196P3_FD_73070 | JGI IMG/M metagenome (GOLD analysis project Ga0099364, IMG submission 73070) | Microcerotermes parvus P3 segment gut microbial communities from Pointe-Noire, Republic of the Congo - Th196 P3 | ecosystem: Host-associated > Arthropoda: Insects > Digestive system > Gut ... | reverse complement strand
CAAGCAAGCAAGCAAGCAAGCAAGCAAGCAAGCAAGCAAGCAAGCAAGCAAGCAAGCAAGCAAGCAAGCGGATAGCTTCGCGTGTTTGTTGTGCCTTAAAACGCTTAGATTACATAAAAGACGGCAAAGACGGTTTCCCCTGCCACGGGGGGAGCCGCCTTTTTGCGTTTTGTGCGGTAAAATAAAAAAATGCGCTTCGCCGAGAGCTTATCATTTCGGCAAAAACGGCGGAAGCCGTATCTTGGAGGTAACACTGTGAAAACTGTGAATACTATGAAAACTGTAAAAACTATGAAAACTATGAAAATTCCAAAATCATTCTCAAAATTTTTAGCGTGGGTGCTGACTTTCGCACTCGTGCTAACCTTAATCCCTACTGTGCCGTTTCCGGCACAAGCGGCAGATCACACTTGGGACAGTGACATACCGCCGACCGTATCAGACGGCGACACCATCACCATCGCGTCGAACGCGGATGGTACGCTTAACATCCCCGCAGGTGCGGCTGTCACCATTAAAAATACAAATCCCATCGACGGCTACGACAAAGAAATCACGCTCGACATTCCCGCAGACGCAAAAGTTATATGGCAAGCCCAGTATGCGACGGGCAATTCTGCGGTAAACGTCACAGGCGGCGGCTTTATGGAAATTACAGGCGGTTCAATTCACGCCGAACTTTCGGTGTCAGATGGCACAACCGTGTTCATAGACAGACGTTACGCAACGGTTACAGGCGAGCGGACAGTCACGGATGATACGGCGGTTATTATAGAATATACATTCAGCGACCCGTATGTAAAAAGGGCGTTTGCGGAGGGCGGCACTGGTAATATAAGTGTCACTCCTGAGGATGCGATTGCTGCGTGGACACGTTCAAACAATGCAGACGGTATAGTCTATGTGAGAGGTGCGAACGTGGGATTTATCCCTGTTATGGGGGTGATAATTAATATTATTACCTCGCCTTCCACACCGGCAGCTGTAACCAATGAGCAAGCTGTTGCCGCTGCTCAGAACGCGGTAACCCAGGCAATTGCGTCAGATCTCTCTGCCACTGCCGCTACTCTTACAAACGTCTCAACTATTCCGCAGACTGCTTTGCAATCTATGATGAATGTAGCAAAAAATTCAAGTGTGGACTTGGTGGTTCATGCCGATTCGCGTGAAAATAATATTGTTGCAGCGCGCATAACTATAGATGCACCCGCGGCGGTGAATCTTTCAAGCACTGTAAACCTTTCTGCGGCTACGAAAAGCACGAATATGTTTGAAAAATTCTTCAACAACGAGGTAATGCTGGTTTCGCTCGAGCAGCAAGGTTCTTTCGGCGCAGAGCTCCGTATGGCTGTGAAGGTTGATATAAGCAGTTTGGACACAAGCTCCCTCAAATTTTATTCGTACAACAGAGAAACCAATAGCTTTACAAGAATCACCCCCGCCGCCCGGATTGAATCCAATGGCGTTTTGCATTACTACGGGTTTTCTCACGGCATAGCGGGCCCCATTATTCTTCCGGACGAATTGAACGGCGATGGCGGGTTTTCGGGGTTCTCCGCGGAGAGCTTCGGTACGTTTAGCGACGATGACGACTGGTATGTGCATTTTTATGTGGACTCCGGCGGTGAGTATATCATCAGCAATGAAGATATTGATGAAACAGGGGAAACCCACACCGTAACCTTCAAATACGGTTATATCCCGAGTCCTCCGGATTTTGAAAGAACCGTTGAAGCCGGCGGAACATTAGGAGCAGATTTCCCCGAAGACCCGGTTCATACCCTTTACGGGTGGGAATTTGTACGTTGGATATACAATCCGGGCTCAGGCATAACAACGTTTGATGCTGACACTCCTGTTACCGAAAACATAATCGTTCAGGCAGACTGGCAGCCTATCTTTTACGACATAACATATGACCTAGACGGCGGAACGGCAACGGGTGATAACCCATCAATTTATACAGTTTATGGCCGGCTTTTGGATCATGGACCTATCACTCTTTCTATACCGGCAAAAGCAGGCTTCGTCTTTAAGGGCTGGACCGGGACGGGCCTCGCCGAACCAACCATGAACGTTACGATTCCCGTCGGTTCGTTCGGCAACCGTACATATACGGCAACCTGGAGTCCGGACTTTGTTTATGACCTCACTTTTTTGGCAGATCAACCCGATGGAGCCGCCGCTGCGGACGGCAGCGGTTGGCAGATAAGCATGAATAACATCATTATTAGCGTTGACAGCCCCGTCACACTTCACGGCGACAGCGGCGGCCGCTCTGTAATACTGACTAATGCCACGGATATAATTCTTGCATCGGGTACTAATATCAACAGCGATTCGAGTACTGAACCCGCGCTTAGATTGGTTAAAGCCGCAGCTGTCTACGGGGATGGCTATGACGACGGTGTTGTTATCTCAAGCACCGCCAACACCGCTATCGGCGCAGACAGCGACGTCACAATTTACGGTACAATAAACGGCATTTCCGGCGGGAGCAACTACAACGGTATTTACGCAAGCGGTGACATCACATTATCTGCCTACAGTACATTCGGCGCTATTCACGGCGGTGTCAACGGCATTTTCGCAAACGGAGGCAATGTCATGATCGCAGGAAATACCGGCTCGATTAGCGGCGGCGTTACAGGCGCCGGAATTGTCTCACAAGGGGGCGGCACTGTCGAAATCTCCGGCAGAACGGGTAACATTTCCGGCGGTTTAAACGGCATTGCTACTGGCTCCTTCAACCTTACAACTTCCGGAATAACCGGCACAATTACCGGCAACGACCTAGGTATTAACGTATTAGGGGATGTCACAATCTCAGGTACGGCAGGTCTAATTAGCGGCATTACCGGCATTTACGCGCGGAACGGTATATTCAATATAAGCAGCAACAGCGTGGTGTATGTGTCGGGCTTAGAAAAATATGACGGTGGTATGGTTCCCATGCTGCCAACCACAGATTCGCAGGGCATACTGTTTATTGGCGATGAGGGCGTGGTGTACGGCGATGTGACACTTAAAGATGATTTGACGGTAACAGCAGATAAAACGCTGACCATTCCGGACGGCACAAGCCTAACCATCCCGAACGGCGTAACGCTGATGAATAAGGGTACGGTTGCAAACAAGGGTATGGTCGTCAACAGCGGTACGATTATCAACCACGGTATGATAAATGGAGATATCGCCGGAGACGGCGTGTTTATAGGCATAATCATTGACCTTGACAATATTGACGGTACCGGCGAAAGCGGCTATACGGCAGACACGGGTTTGAATGTCATCCATGCGGCCGGAAGCGGTCCTGTCACCATAAAAGGCGACGGCACAAACGGCGGCGATGGCTGGTCGATTGTCCTTGAAAACGCAGCAGACATAATTATCGAAAACGGCACAACAATCTTTGGCTCGGCACAAATCGCCGCCCTTATTCTGTTCAACAGCGCGACAATCCACGGAGAGGGCGACGATATTACAATTACCGGCGGCGATGGTAACAGCGGCATCTTAGCACAAAGCGGCGGCATCATAATTACAGGTACGATAGGTGACATTACCGCCGGCAGTAACGGCATTTACGCATATGGCGGCATTACAGTATCCGGACAGGTGGGCAGTATTACCGGCAGAGGCGGGCACGGCGGCATTTCCACACACGGAAATGTTACGATCACCGGTACGATAGGCGACATATACGCCACTTCCCAAGAAGCAGGCAGCGGCATTGGCATTTACGCAACCAACATCACAATAAGCGGCACTGTAGGCGATATTAGTGCAGCCCAATATGGAATATTGGCGAATAATAATGGCGACATCACAATAACCGAAAACGGTAAGACCGGCAATATCACCGCCGGCGTTAACGGCATTGATGCAAGCGGCAGTATTATAATCGAAGGCACTATGGGCGTAATCAGCGGCGGAAACTACGGTATTGTCGCACTTGATACATTTACGATAAGTAACAGCAGCGTGGTGTACACTTCGGGTTTAAGTCCGAGTACGACCGTATCAAATATTTCGCAAGGCATACTGTTTACCGGCAGCAACGGCATGGTGTACGGCAATGTTACGTTTCAGGATGATTTAACAATCACGAAACCCCAAACGCTAACTATCCCAAGCGGGCGGATGCTGACCATCCCGGGCGGGCGGACTCTGACTAATCACGGCACGATAACCGGAGACGGGGGAATCGTCAATAACGGTACCATGAACTGCTCATCGGGTAATATCGCAAGCGCGGTCGCGGGAATGAATAAGGCGAATTATACCGGAACCATTGGTTGGCCTACAGGTTTGACGGCATGGACCGGTCAATCCCTCGCTGATGTTGATATATCGGGCGGGGCCGCTCCAATCGGCGGATTTAGGTGGGCACTGCCGGCCGATATGGTTGGAAATGCGGGTAATAATCCGCATGAGATACGGCTGGTTTGGGATAATGACAGCAACTATAATCCTGTGACGAATACTGTAGCGGTTACCGTGAACAAACAGCAGGGAGCGGCAGTGACCGCCCCGGCTCTTAACAGCAAGACCCACAACAGCATCACAATCAACGCCGTACCCGCTCCGGCGAACGGGCAGTCTGTGGAATACGCAATCAGCACAACGAACACCGCCCCGGCAGACGGGTGGCAGGACAGCATCCTGTTCAGCGGATTGAAAGCAGATACCGAATATTACATCTTTGCCCGTTCGGCTGAAAATACAAACTTCCATACAGGAGCGGCATCGGGGGGTACAGCAATCCGCACCTCAAGCACCCCTGTATCAGATCCAACGCCCGAACCAGCGCCGCCAAATCCTCCGAACGATGATCACTCGCTTGACCCGACTGACCCGTCCGCTGCCGGCAATAACCCAAGAACCGGCGATGTGGGGAACCTCATCCTGTGGCTGTGGCTCGGCGGTGTATCTGCGCTGATGGTAGTTGTGCTAATCGGAATTAAACGGCGCAGGAGAGTTTACCGTTTTATCAAGAAATCCTAATACCAATATCCAATTAAAAAAGTACTGCGGGAAACACTGGGGTACACGGTTATTTAATACTGCTAATGCGATCCTGGAACAAATATCGGAAAACCGTCCTGACCTGAAAAAGTCAGGATGGTTTTTTTCGAGGAGGTCTATTATTCATTTTCAAAATATTTACAATTTGTTCTTGACTTTATTATTATTTGGTGTTATCTTATCATTAGCACTCATCGTAATAGAGTGCTAACAACAGAGGGCGGCAAACAGTCTGCTTATTACAAATAAGGAGTTGGTATTTGTGGATAAGCGCAAACTTAAAATTTTGTCGGCGGTAGTGGAAAAGCATATCGAAGCCGGGGAGCCGGTAGGTTCCAAGCTTGTTTCACAAATGATGGATGTTTCGTTATCGTCCGCTACGATCCGCAATGAAATGGCACTGCTTGAGGAGGAGGGGTATCTTCATCAGCCCCACGCTTCGGCAGGCAGGATTCCCACGGTAAAAGGATACCATGAGTATATAGAAAGAGTTATGCGCCCTGTTCAGCTTTCCGAAGAGGAAAAACAACTTCTGGACAATATGCTTGTAAAGGACGAGGTCACAGCGGGCGCTTTGGTGGAAAATGCCGTTACGGCTCTTGCGGAATTAACGGGTTACGCGGTCGTAAGATTGGAGAATGTCCCCGAATTTACCGTAATCGCCAAGGTGGAGGTTGTTCCGGCGGGCTACAGGCTTTATGCTTTATTGATAATAACCTCGGGCGGGGAGGTTCGCAACAAGGTATGCCGAACCCAAATTGATCTGACCGAAGAACAAATCACGGTATTCACCGAAAAGATCAACAAAACACTGTCCGGCGTTAAGGTGCATGACCTCGATGCCAATATGCTGAAAAATCTGGCGGCGGCATTGGGCGGATACGTTTTTGCGCTTGCTCCGTTGCTGTACTCTATCGCCGAAATATCCGGTGAAATGAACCGGCACGGCGTGGATATAAAGGGCGGCAATAAACTTTTCGACGATCCGGATATTGATTCTCAAGAACTTTTGCGGCTTTTCGCAAAAAAGGATGTTCTCGCATCCGTGCTTGAATCGGCGCTGGACGGCGTGAATGTTGTATTCGGCAAGGAAGAAGATGAATTTCTGGTAACAAATTCGTCACTTATCTTAACAAAATATAAAGAGGGCGAAGCATCGAACCCATTTGGAATCTTAGGTCCTATGCGTATAGATTACGCGAAGATAATACCGTATATAGACTATTTCGCCGAAAATATAACCAGGTCAATCGAAGATATGACCCTAGAAGAACGGTAATATTTCCCCTCAATTAAAATTACATTAAGATTAAGCTCAAAACAGTAGGATACAGAATGCAGGAGGTAAAAAAATATGGAGAAAAAGATGTCTCCCGGGAAAAATAAACATCCGGATGACAGCGAAAAATTCAAAAAAAAATCCGTAAAAAAAAGCGAACCCGATGAGAAAGAAAATGTAAAGGAAGCGCAAGACCCCCTTCCGGAAAACGATAGTCCCAAGGACGGCGAACCCGAGGGGACGGATTTGATGCAAACGTTAAAAGCGGAAATAGAAGAATTGAAATCTTCACGCTTGCGCCAAATGGCGGAGTTCGATAACTTCAAGAAGCGTGTTTCAAAAGAAAAGGCGGAAGTTTACGGATATGCGGCTGCGTGCGTTATCGAGACACTTTTGCCGGCATTGGATAATCTCGAAAGAGCATTGGGTGCCGCATCCGAAGAAAGCGAATTAAAAAAAGGGCTTGAAATGGTTCTTGCACAAATAAATGACATATTCGGGAAGCTGGGCGTGACTGAAATTGATTGTAAGGATCAAATTTTCGACCCGGAACTGCACAACGCCGCGGCACGAAAAGAGGATGAAAACTACGGGGATAATACAATATGCGAAGTGTTGCAAAAAGGGTATAAATACAATGATAAAGTTATAAGGCACGCAATGGTAATCGTGGCAAACCCTTGATAATTGCAAGCATCTGTGATGCAGGCATTCGTGATGCAGGTAATAATTAATAATATAACAAATTAGGAGGAGATTAAAATGGCAAAAATCATAGGTATCGATTTAGGAACAACAAATTCATGTGTATCGGTTATGGAGGGCGGCGAACCTGTTATTATTCCGAATCCGGAGGGTTCCCGTACAACACCGTCCGTAGTAGCTTTTTCCAAGACGGGAGAACGTTTGGTCGGACAAGTGGCGAAACGTCAGTCTATAACCAACCCGGACAGAACGATCAGTTCGATAAAACGTCACATGGGTTCAGACCACAAAGTAACGATCGACAACAAAAATTATACACCGCAGGAAATTTCCGCAATGATATTGCAAAAACTAAAATCTGATGCAGAAGAATATTTAGGGGACAAAGTGACCGAAGCGGTTATTACTGTTCCGGCCTACTTTACGGATTCTCAGCGTCAGGCAACTAAAGACGCGGGTAAAATTGCGGGACTGGAAGTAAAGCGTATCATCAACGAACCGACCGCCGCCGCACTGGCTTACAGTGTGGACAAAGAACAGGATCAAAAAGTCATGGTATATGACCTCGGAGGCGGAACTTTTGATGTTTCAATAATCGAAATGGGCGAAGGAGTACAGGAGGTTCTGGCAACCGCAGGCAACAACAAATTAGGCGGCGACGATTTTGATCTTCGTGTTATAGACTGGATCGTAAGCGAATTCAAGAAAGCGGAAGGCATTGATATTTCGGGCGACAAAATGGCTATGCAGAGAATAAAGGAAGCGGCGGAAAAGGCAAAAATTGAACTTTCAGGCATGGCACAAACTAATATTAATCAACCCTTTATAACAGCGGATGCTAACGGGCCGAAACACCTCGATATGACATTGACCCGTGCGAAATTCAACGAAATGACAGCAGATCTGGTGGAAAGAACGATGGGTCCTGTACGTCAGGCGCTCAAGGATTCGGAGTTGGAGCCGGGACAGCTGCACAAGGTTCTTCTGGTGGGCGGTTCGACGCGTATCCCTGCTGTTCAGGATGCAGTAAAAAAACTCATTAACAAAGATCCGTTCAAAGGGATAAACCCTGATGAGTGCGTAGCTGCCGGCGCGGCGATCCAAGGCGGGGTATTGGGCGGCGAAGTAAAGGATTTGTTATTGCTCGACGTAACCCCGCTATCACTGGGATTGGAAACCCTCGGCGGAGTATGCACCAAGATCATCGAACGCAATACCACTATCCCCACCAAAAAATCGCAAATATTCTCGACAGCGGCGGATAGCCAAACCGCAGTGGATATTCATATATTGCAAGGGGAACGGGAATTTTCCAAGGACAACAAAACCCTGGGAACCTTCAGGCTGGACGGAATCCCGGCAGCACCGCGCGGAATTCCGCAGATCGAAGTAACCTTCGATATAGACGCGAACGGTATAGTCCATGTTTCCGCAAAAGATATGGGCACGAAAAAAGAACAGCATATTACGATAACGGCATCATCCAATATGTCTAAGGGCGATATTGACAAAGCGGTTCAGGATGCTGAAAAATTCGCCGAAGAGGATAAAAAGCGCAGAGAAGAAACCGAAACGCGCAACAACGCCGACCAGCTCGTGTATCAATCCGAAAAAATATTAAACGAGAACGGCGACAAGCTGGATGAAACCCAAAAATCAAATCTTCAATCTAAAATCGACGCGGTTAAGGAAGCTATTCAGCGCGGAGAAATACAGGAAATCAAAAACACTCAGGAAGAACTGGAAAAAGCCATGCATGAAATTTCGGCAAAAATTTATGAAGCGGCTCAAGCGGCAGGGGCAGCCCCGACGGCAGAAGAGGGTGCAAATGACGAAGCCGCCGGCAGCGACGACAATGTTGTGGATGTGGATTATACCGAAGAATAAAAGTATGTCCTCATAAAACGAAGATGTCAAAGTTTGTGCCGCAATACGGATTACGGATTACCGATTAACAATTAATAAAACAATAATACGGATAATTGGAATTGTAAAAACGATTTCTGAACGCGAGGCTGATAATACATTTGAAAGTTAGGATAGGTCAGCTCTGCTGCGAAAAAGAGTAGGAGAATATATTTTGGCGGATAAGAGGGATTATTACGAATCACTGGGGATAAGCAAGGATGCCGGGGAGGACGAAATTAAAAAAGCATACCGCAGGTTAGCTAAAGAGAACCATCCCGATGTCAACCCCGGCGACAAAGCGGCAGAAGCACGGTTTAAAGAGATCGGGGAGGCGTATGAAGTATTGTCCGATTCCCAAAAACGTGCAAACTATGATCAATTCGGGCACGCAGGGGTAGATCCGTCTTACGCCGGTGCCGGCGGATTTAACATGGACTTCGGAGATATCGGCAATATTTTTGAAAGCTTTTTCGGCGGCGGATTTTCTTCTTCGCATCGTGTGAATCCGAACGCACCCCGGCGCGGCGAAGATATACATTCAAGCTCCACTATTTCGTTTTTTGAAGCATGTAAGGGTGTCAGCCAGCGTGTTAAGGTAAGCCGCACGGAGAATTGCCCGGATTGCGGCGGTAACGGCTGCGCACCCGGAACAAGTGCCCGTACCTGTTCAGATTGCAGCGGCACAGGTCAGATTAAAACAGGACAGCGTACACCGTTCGGAATGATTTCGTCGGTCAAGCCTTGCTTGCGCTGCGGCGGCAAAGGGAAAACCGTTACTTCCGCCTGTAAATCCTGCAACGGTTCAGGACGCAGCCGAACGGAAAAAACTATTACCGTGAACATACCTGCCGGCATTGACGACGGTCAAACTCTGCTTGTGCGTGATCAGGGAAACCACGGGATAAACGGCGGACCTAAAGGCGATTTAAGCCTTACGATCTCGGTTCGTCCCGATCCCATTTTCTCTCGCGAAAGCTATAATATTTTGTGTGAAATCCCAATTACATACACCCAGGCGGTTACGGGTGATGATATTGTTGTGCCTACAATCGACGGTAAAGTCAAATATTCATTGCCCGAGGGAACGCAGCCGGGTACCGTGTTCCGTTTGAAAGGCAAGGGTGTAAACCACCTTAATTCCAAACATCGGGGCGACCAGCTTATCACGGTAATAATCGAAGTCCCAAAGAATCTTACCAAACCGCAAAAGGAAGCTTTAATTTCATATGACAAGTCATTAACCGGTAAAAACTACGAAAAACGCGAGAGCTTCTTTTCAAAATTAAAAGATAAATTTAAAGAATAAATAATTGCAAATCTTATAATCATATGTTAAAACGGGGTGCTGAAAAACAAAAACCGCTAAAAATCAAGGGTAATATTTATATTTTGTGAAATATGGCGATAATATTGCCGCAGTATTTTTTGCGGGCGAATTTTTCAACATCCCCGGAATACAAAAATCATACTAAAAAAATTTAAAATGAGGGTGATATTTGCGATGAACGCTGTAAAACTGCACCCCGCTTTAAAGAATTATCTTTGGGGCGGAAGCAAACTGAAAACACAATGGGGAAAAAACAGCGATTGGAATATAGTCGCGGAAAGCTGGGAGCTGTCCTGTCACAAGGACGGTATGAGCATTGTGGGGAGCGGCGGATATTCGGGTAAAACACTGCCGGAGTATTTGGAGGTACTGGGTGATTGCGCACTGGGAAAAAATTGTGAACAATTCGAGGATTTTCCCATCCTCATCAAATTGCTTGATGCGCAGAGCAATCTTTCGGTGCAGGTGCATCCCGACGATGAATACAGTTTGAAAAACGAGGGACAATACGGCAAAACCGAAGTTTGGTACATAGCGGATTGTGACGAGGGAGCTTTTATATACTATGGGTTTGTCAGGGATGTTACCCCCGAAGAATATAAGAAGCATATCGAAGCGGGAACGCTGACTGAAATTTTGAACAAGGTTCTGGTAAAAAAAGGTGACGTTTATTTCATCAAAGCCGGAACTATCCACGCAGTCGGAGCGGGTTGTACTATCGCTGAAATACAACAAAATTCCAATGTAACCTACCGTGTGGACGATTACGGAAGAGTGGATGCAAACGGGAAAACCCGCGAATTGCATATTGAACAGGCCATTGCGGTCACGGAGCTGACCCGCCCTCCGATCATCAAAAGAACCGGCAATCAGATTGCACGATGTAAGTATTTTTCCGTCGAAAAGCACGAAGTCAAAGGAATTACTACTTTTAATGCGGATGAAAAGAGCTTCCATTCGGTACTTTGCGCTGAGGGCGAAGGCGAAATAAGAATAGGCAAAGATACACTTACTTTCACCAAGGGCGAAAGCATCTTTATACCCGCAAACACAGGATCATATGATATTTACGGCGATTTTACGATACTGCTCACCACTGTCCCCGGGGCATCTTACCGTATAGGTGTAGATTTGGGCGGAACCAATATAGCGGTGGGGATCGTAGATGAAGACTATAAAATTGTGGCGAAACATTCAATTCCGACTGGAAGCGAACGTCATTATTCCGAAGTTGTTTCCGATATGGCAAGAGCCGTTGAAGCAGCGTTGACAAAAGCCGGCGTAAAGCCGGAGCAATGCGTTTCTGTGGGAATAGGAAGCCCCGGAACCTGTGACACCGAAAACGGGGTTGTAGCTTATGCGAACAACTTGAAATGGGACGATGTTCCGATCGTTGATGAATTCCGAAAGCATATTGATTTGCCGACAAGCATAAGCAACGATGCAAACTGTGCCGCGTTGGGAGAAGCTCTTGCCGGGGCGGCGGTTGGTTGTGACAATGCCGTAATGCTTACACTGGGAACCGGAGTAGGCGGAGGTATTATTATCGGCGGTGAAATTTATGCAGGCGGTTATTCCGCCGGAGCTGAACTGGGTCATGTCGTTATAAAATACGACGGCGAACCCTGCAATTGCGGCCGCAGGGGTTGTTTTGAAGTATACACTTCCGCAACCGCTCTTATCCGTCAGACAAAACAGGCTGCCGAAAAAAACAAGGACTCTTTGTTAAACGGTGTGATTGCGGAAAACGACGGAAAAATCAATGGGCGGACAGCGTTTTTGGCGGCGGACAGAGGGGATGCAAAAGCAAAAGAGGTGATAGATAAATACCTCGGATATTTAGGTGTGGGAATCGTGGATTTTATCAACATCTTCCGTCCGCAGGTTATAATAATCGGCGGCGGTATAAGCAACGAAGGCGACAAAATTTTAAAACCCCTCAACGACTATGTTTCAAATAATTGTTATGGCGGCGCAAAAACGCCCTTACCGCGGGTGGTAAGGGCAAAGCTTGCAGGGGATGCGGGTATTATCGGTGCGGCTGCCCTAAAGTGACGGAGAATTTAATACCTCCAACAAAATTTCCAGCCCGGCTTCCAGCTCTTGTTCACTTATGTTCAAGGGTGGCAGAAGCCGGAGCTTGTTTTTTGCGATAAGGGTCAAAAGCCCGCTCTTTGTCGTTTGCAACGCGACATCAGCAGCTTTTTTATTTTTCAACTCCAGTCCAAGCATCAAGCCGGCGCCGCTCACATCACAGTGGGTTTTGAGTTTTGATTGCAAATAATCTCCGGCGCGGTTTACATTTACTAAAAAACCGGGGTCTGATACTTTTTGCAGTACAACATTAGCTCCGGCACATACAATAGGATTCCCGCCATATGTGGAACCGTGGCTGCCGCGTCCGAGAATTGCGGCAGTTTTTTCGTTGAATAAAATCGCACCGATAGGCAGACCGCCGCCCAACCCTTTGGCGAGAGTAGTTATGTCTGCGTTCACATTGTAGTGTTCGGCACATAAAAATTTGCCTGTCCGCCCTATTCCTGTTTGCACTTCATCCGCAATCACAAGCACATCCTTTTGTGCGCACAGCTCAAACAATTGTTTTATATAATCCTTATCTAACGGAATAACTCCGCCTTCTCCCTGTATAAATTCTATCATGACGGAACAAACAGTATTTGTGCGGCAAACTCCGTTTTCGTCCGTGCTGTTCAATTCGTTTTGTAATGCGTTAATATCATTAGCAGGAATATATTTAAATCCGGGAGTTAGCGGCGCAAAGCCCGCTTGCAGGTTTTCCTGTCCGGTCGCGGTAAGCGCAGTCAGCGTCCGCCCGTGAAACGAATTTTTCAGGGTAAGTATCGTGTGCCGGTTTTCACCGTACTTGTCATGTGAATATTTCCGCACGGCTTTGATCGCTCCTTCGGTTGCTTCCGCCCCTGAATTACACAGGAAAACTTTGGAATACCCCGTAAGGCTTGTCAGCTTCGCGCACAGCTCTCCGCCAGGTGAAGTATAATACAAATTTGAGGTATGATTGAGTTTACCGGCTTGTCCGGCAACCGCCGCACTCCAGTCGGGATCGCAGAAACCCAGCGAATTTACGCCGATTCCGCTTGTAAAATCAATATACTTCTTTCCGCCGGCATCAATACAGGTCGCACCTTTGCCGCTAATGATCTCGACATCAAACCGGCCATAAGTGTCGGCTGTCGATTTTTCGTATAAATGTTTAAACATTCTAATTTCTCCTCATATAATATATTACGGTAATTATATTAAATTATTTGCATATCAATGTTCCGATGCCCTCGTTAGAAAGCATTTCAATTAATACTGCGTGCAAAACACGTCCATCAATAATGGTTGTCTGCCCGACACCTGAGCTGACCGCATCAATACAGCATTTCAATTTAGGTATCATACCGCCGGAAATGGTGTCGCTTTTGATCAGCTCGTGTATTTCGGCTATATTGATTTTTGAAATGAGCGAAAATTTATCGTTCGGGTCGCGCAATAGACCCTTGACATCCGTCATTAAAATAAAATTCATAGCACCCAGCTCCGATGCCAGACGGGAGGCGGCCTCGTCGGCGTTGATGTTGTATATATTACCATCCTCACCTGCGGCGGTCGTCGCTATTACGGGGATATACCCTTTTTCCAGAATATCCAGTACCGGAACGATGTTGATGGATGTGATCTTGCCGACATAACCCAGATCTTTATCTTTTTGTTCCGCTTTGATTATATATCCGTCGATACCGCAAAGACCGATAGCGCGCCCGTCCTGTTTTTGTATGCTCATGACCAGCTCTTTATTTACCCTGCCTGCCAGTACCATTTGCACAATGTCGATCGCTTCTCCGTCGGTGTGCCGCAAACCGTGGATAAATCGGGATTCCTTACCAAGTCTGCCGAACATTTCGTTGATTTCCGGACCTCCGCCGTGCACGAGAACCACACGGATCCCTACCTGAGAAAGAAGCACAATATCCGACATAACGGCATTTTTCAGTTTGCTGTCAGTCATAGCGTTGCCGCCGTACTTGATTACCACGATATTACCTGCGTATTTTTGGATATACGGAAGAGCGTCAACTAATATCTGAGCTTTCGCGCTGTTTGTAATAGACATTTATTATTCTCCTTATATTAGACCTCCGTCACACGGCGTTAATTTATCCTTAAATATCCATGATATTCTCGTCAAAATTGCCTTGTTTGACGAAAAATCATCTGTGTTCATACATCACGTTTTAATTTCCGAGGAGGTCTATTAATTCCAAATCCGTATTAACTTCTGTATTCTCCGTTTATCTTAACATATTCATAGGTCAAATCACAACCCCATGCGGTTGCACGGTGTGTTCCGTCCTGCAAATCGACGATAATCTTTATTTCTTTTTCTCTTAGAATTTCGTACGCCTTAGTTTCGTCGAAAATCTTGCCCGTGCCGTTTTCGCATACGTCAATACTTCCGGCGGCGGATTTGAAAGATATGGATATTCTATCGGTATTAAAACAACCTTCGCTGTTGCCTAACGCCATTAGAACTCTGCCCCAGTTAGCATCGCTGCCAAACATTGCCGATTTCAAAAGATTAGACGAAATCACCGCTCTCGCCGCTGATTTTGCAACCGTGCTGCCGGGGGCTCCGATTACCGTGCATTCCAGCAACCGTGTCGCGCCCTCGCCGTCTGCCGCAATTGCCCGCGCAAGGTAACGCGTAACTTTAACAAGCGCGTGCAAAAACGTCCTGTAATCTTCTGAATCAACGGTAAGGCAGGTTCCGCCGGATTCGCCGTTTGCCATTATGCTTACCATATCGTTGGTAGAGGAATCGCCGTCTACACTTATCATGTTAAAGGTTATATCGCAGGCGCAGGTCAAGGCTTTTTGTAATGCTGAAACTTCGATGTCCGCATCGGTTGTAATAAAGCACAGCATAGTCGCCATGTTCGGGTGGATCATACCCGCTCCTTTTGCGATTGCTCCTATCCTTTGTTTCACACCGCCTGCCATGAATTCAACGGCATATTCCTTGAGCGTTATGTCTGTTGTCTGTATAGCCCGGGCGGCATCCGGGCTTCCCGAACCCGATAACGAGGAAGCGAGAACCGGAATGGAGTTTAAGATAACCTCGGTATTCATATCCTGCCCGATGACACCCGTGGATGCGACGATCACATCTGACGGTTCGAGCAAAAGTTCCGCTGCTGTCCGCGAACAAATTCTTTTTGCGTTATCCAGACTGCCGGAATTGTAGACATTGGCATTCACCGAATTACAAATCACTGCTTGCGCAGTGTTGCCGCTGAGATTTTCCAGCGTTTGCAAAAGCGAACCGCTCTTGATTTTGTTCTTTGTACTTACAACCGCGGCAGCACAGGGTTTTTCGCTGAATATCATTGCAAGATCCATTTTATTCTTGTTTTTCCTTAATCCGCAGTGTATTCCGGCGGCGGTAAATCCCTGCGGAGCGCATACACCGCCGGGGATATAATTTATATTCATTGATTTTAATAATTCCTTTCTTGTTTATTCAAAATGACGGTGGGATATAATCTAATCCCGCGTTCTCAGGCAGACCCAAAGCGATATTCATGTTTTGGATCGCTTGTCCCGCTGCACCTTTTATCATGTTGTCGATAACGGACATAATTATAACACGATTTGTACGAACATCAAAATGCAATGAAATATCGCAGTAATTTGAGTATTTTACAGATTTCAAATTAGCGGTTACCCCGCTTTTTAATATCCGGACAAAACCTGAGTTTTTATAATAATCCGCAAAAATATTCCGTATGCCTGATAAATCCGTATCAAGCGCATTAGCGTATACCGTGGTCAGGATCCCCCGGTTTATGGGCAGAAGGTGCGGAACAAAAACAACTCGGACTTTCCGGCCCGCCAACCCGCTTAAAGTCTGTTCAATTTCGGGGGTATGACGGTGTTCGGCGACTTTGTAGGCTGATAGACCTTCATTCAATTCGGGAAAATGAGTTGCAGAGGAGGGTGTTCGGCCGGCGCCGGTCACGCCGGATTTTGCATCTATTATTATCGTGTTCAGGTCGATCATCGGGGTTGCGCCGTCGATCAGGGGAGCAAGTGCAAGTGCGGCGGCTGTCGGATAGCAACCGGGGTTTGCGATTAATCCGGTTGTTTTTGCGCTTGCGATCTCTGTTAATTTTCGTCGGTTCAGCTCCGGGATACAATAAACTGCGTTAGCGTGAACCTGTTCATTAATAAAATCAAGTCCGTACCATTGTTTGTATTCTTCACGGTCGGAAAGGCGCAAATCACTGCCCAGATCGATGAAGAGTTTCTTTTTACCCAAACATTTTCCGGCGATTTTTTCACTTAAACCCGAACTCAGGCAAGCGAACACCACTTCGGATTTTTCTATCGCTTCATCCTCGCTTACAAGTACAGTTTCGCATAATTGTGTATAATTTTGATACACTTCACTGTACATTTTGCCCTCGAAACTATGTGAGCTTAAAGCGTTGATTTCAACTTTCGGATGGCGCATAAGCAACCGCAGCAATTCGTTTCCGGTATAACCTGTAGCCCCGATAATTCCGACTTTTATCTTCATTATTAACATACATCCTTTCAAAATACGCTGCAAACAAGCAAACAAAAACGGTCAAAATCCTTAGCAATTAAGGCTTCTTGACCGCCGAATCAGTAACAGCAAAACAGGAACTGTCTGTTATTTTGAACGCAACGGCAAAAGCCCGTAAGTGTCAACGGACTCGAATCGTCTACGTCGTAAACTAAAAGAAATCAATCCCGGCATGATGAGCTCTCGCCTCCTTATAACAGATTTAATGCGTTTTATGATAACACCTTTTTTTACGGTTGTCAATAAAAAGTTTAAAATTTTTTATTTTTTCGGGTTTTTCAACTTTTTCAGGTTGTAATTATAGTTTTTCGCATAAATAAAAATGCCGCAAAAAAATATAGACAGGCAGCGGCAAGAACCCCCGCAGCGACGGCGAACGGCAGCGGTATCAGATGATGCAGTGCGTTCTTGTAGAAAAACCGGGCAAGCATACCTGCTCCCAGCGCCGCAAGGGATGGTTTTATAAACCAATCCATAACATTGAATATAACGGGAGCCACTTTTAAAAGCCGCCGGAGATTTAACAACGAGGTAAAAAGATTAGAGGCGATCATCACCCACAGAAAAGAATTCACACCGAACCGGGGGATCAGTAAAATTATCAATACTATCCTCAATGCCGAGTCTATAAGGTTGTACTTCAATGAGCTTACCTGCTGCCCCAATGCGTGCAAAAGTCCCACAACCACCATTTCAAGATAAATAAAAGGACAAATTATCGACAACATCCCCAGCATTATTCCAACTTCGTCATTATGGTATATCAGAGTTCCCAGCTCATATGAAAAGCTAAGAAACACCGCAACTATAAAAACGCTTAAAACTGTAGTTATTTGCAATACGCGGGATATGAGTTTTGCCGAACGCTGTGTGTCGCCACCGGCATTGGCGTGTGCTATTTCGGGAACTAAGGTTGTAACAAACGCCGAAATCAAGGAGGACGGAAAAAGCAAAAGCGGCAGAACCATTCCTTTTAATATGCCGTAGGTTCCGGTCGCTGCGGAATGCGAACTACCGTATTCCTTGAGTTTAGACACTATCAAAACATTTTCAAGCATCCGGAAACATGAGGTCGCGGCACTTCCGGCAGAGATAGGGATAGAAACCCCCAGCAAACGGCGGGTAACGTCACGAGGAGGTGTTTCAAGTTTATCCGGAGCGCGGATCTTTTCCAAAAGATAACCCAATCCGATCAGCACACAGCAGATTATTTCTCCTAATCCCAATCCTATAACCGTTACGGCGCAGGCAAGCTCGACATTGCCGGGAGCAGTAAACGCGAGAAATACCGCCACAAGAGCGATTTTGGAAATTTGTTCGATAATTTGTGTCACAGCGGGCCGGGAGATTTTTCTCATAGCATAAAAATATCCGTTTAGGCAAGCGGAAATCGCAACAAAAGGCAGGGTGGGTGAAAGTATTTTGATGGAAAGTTCGGTTCTCGCATCCTGTAATATCAACAACGACAACGATCCGGATGCGAAAAACATAACCGCTCCCAATACGCTTCCGATAAGGGCTGTCAGGAAAACCGCTTTACGGACTATAAACGAAACTCCGCTTTTTCCGTGCTTGGCAATATGTTCGGATATTAATTTTGTGACCGATATGGAGATGCCCGAAGAGCATAATGCCAAAAATATCATATACAGCGAAAAAGACAGTTGGTATAATCCCATCCCCTCTGCGCCGATCTTGTTGGAAAGAAATACACGGAAACCGAACCCCAGCGCTCTTGTCAAAATAGAGGAAACAGACAGTATTACCGCGCTTACAACCAGGCTTTTTTTCATTAGACCTCCTCGAAAATCACTTCGCAACGTATGAACGGAAGATTTTCCGTCACACGGCGTTAATTTATCCTTAAATATCCATGATATTCTCGTCAAAATTGCCTTGCTTGACAAAAAATCATCTGCGTTCATACATCACGTTTTAATTCCCGGGGAGGTCTATTAACTATATTCTCCGTTTCGACTTTGCCAAAACTTGTTCGAAGGACATATTGCGGGGGCGTACTATACGCTTGAGCCAAAACATACTGTCAGGGTCCCCTTTTTTTATTACATTAACACCCTCGAAAGATGTAAATACTGATTTGAATCCCATTTTTTTCAGCACGGATAAAGACTGTTCGCAGACGGCTCCGAAAGGGTAGGCAAAAGCTGTCGGGAAACGGCGTGTGACCTCATATACTTTTTGCTGCAGCCGGGTTAAATCTTCGGTAAGATGCCGGGTGTATTCGGTTTCGCATTCATTTCGGTTTATTTTGCATCCATAACGTTCCCCCGAGCTCATTTTGTGCATATTATAAGAATGGTTTTGTATTTCTATTATTCCCGAGCTTGACAACTCTTTTACTTGATCCCAGGTTATATACGAATAATTAGGATTTATATCGCCGGTTAGAGTTGAGTCTTCGCAAAACTGCCCTACGATGGAGATCACCGCTTTCATGCCGTACTCTTTCAACAAAGGATAGCCATAATGCATATTGTCATAGTATCCGTCGTCAAAAGTTAGCATGATCGGTTTTTCGGGGAGAGGTTTACCGTCATATACATAGTCTATTAAGCCTTGAACATGGATTGAAGTGTATCCGTTTTCCTTCAAATACCGCAGGTCGTTCTCAAACATATCGGGGCTGATAACGTATTTCCCATGTTTTT
>Ga0099364_10005136_pt1 | contig 19550 bp, 18 predicted proteins | sample TergutTh196P3_FD_73070 | JGI IMG/M metagenome (GOLD analysis project Ga0099364, IMG submission 73070) | Microcerotermes parvus P3 segment gut microbial communities from Pointe-Noire, Republic of the Congo - Th196 P3 | ecosystem: Host-associated > Arthropoda: Insects > Digestive system > Gut ... | reverse complement strand
TATGCTAGTATTGGAACAGCTTCGCCGGGACAGTTCGCTTATAACGGTTCTAATACTGCTGGTATTATCGGTTACAGGGATATGACTGAAGTCAAATATTTCCAAGTGGAAGGAGTTACAGCAGCACTCTTCAACGCAATAAGCGTAGCTACCGTGGAAATCAAATTAGGCACAGGGGGGCTGGTAACCCAAATCGACGGAAAATCAGCTCTTGGTGGGGCGGCAGTGCCGCTGAACGCGGCGGTCGCTGACAGCTTGACACTGTTGGGTCAAGTGCAGGTAGCGAGCGGACGGGCTGGGCTGGACCTGACAATTGGTGCGGGTGCTGCCGTAGCCTTGAGTGGGGCGCTGACTGCAAGGGATCTGAGTATACTGGCTACTGGAGCCTTAACTCAGGGGACAAACGCGATTACACTTAGTGGGAACATGACGGTTAGTGCGGCGTTCACCGCTGAAGCCGCTGTTACTGTGGGTGGAAAACTGACGGTAGGAGCGGCGATGAGTATGGCCACATTTGCGTTGAGTGTTGCCGGAGACACCGAAATTGGTGGATTTACATTGACTACTGGTACTGCTGTTTGTAATTTCATAGGTGATATAACTGGTACGGAGGACGGTGTTTCATCAATTATCTTCGGTGCTGTGCCGACTGGGGCCGGTATAGAGCTTGGTAAAAACTTCTATGACAACGGTGAGTCAAACATTAAGGCAATAGTTAATACTTTCGTATGGGGCGATGACGCTGGTGGAACGGGTGTTGCTGGCTGGGCGCACAGCTAAGACTAAACCCTAACATCTAGTCTACCCCTCATAAACCCCTCAACCACCCCCCCGCCACCCGGCGGGGGGGCGGTGCGTTTGTGGGGGGGGTGCGGGATGCGGGGGGACGGGGGATGCGGCGAGGGATGCGGCGGGGGGTGTGGCGGTGTGTGTTGTGTGACGTTATAATTAACATGGTGTTATGTTAACTATACGTTATGTGTGTTGTAGGGGCGACCTCCGTTCGCCGGCGGGTTTTTATGGGGTGTGTGGGTTACGGGGGGGGCGCGACGGGGGAGCGGGCGAGCGGAGTTCGCCCCTACAGGGGTTACGGGGGGGGCGCGACGCCCTCGGCGCGCCGATGGTGTGTGGGTGTGACGGTGTAGATGGAATATTCATGGTGTTATGTCAACTAATCGTTATGTGTGGCGGCGGGGGACGGGGGGTGTGACGGGCGGCAGATTGCCGCCCCTACAATGTGATGTTGTATATTGTGTATATTCATGGTGTTATGTTAACTAATCGTTATGTGTGACCACCCCGCCGCGCGCGGCGCGGGAAACCACCCCGTCCGGCTACGCCGGCCACCCCTCCACGGAGGGGAATGGGGGGACGGGGGGTGCGGGGGGTGCGGGGGGGACGACCCTGCGGGGGGACGCGGGGCGGCGCGGGATGGAACCCGCGCCCTACGGGGGACGACGGGGGTGAATTGGAATGTGGTGTTGATGTAATGTATTCATGGCGTTATGTTAACTAATCGTTATGTGTGGCGGCAAGGTGTGTAGGGGCGCGCATTGCGCGTCCGCGTTGCCCAATTCCCCTCCATGGAGGGGTGGCGTGAAGCGCCGGGGTGGTTGCGGGGGCGGGCGGCAGATTGCCGCCCCTACAAATGGGACGGGGGGCCACAAATGTATGTATTATATGTACATGGTGTTATGTTAACTAAACGTTATGTGTGGTGTAGGGGCGAACTCCGTTCGCCCGCGGGTTTTTATGGGGTGCGTGGGTTACGGGGGGATGCGACGGGGGTGCGGGCGAACGGAGTTCGCCCCTACAGGGGGGACGGCGGGATACCTGACCCTGCGGGGGCCACGAATGTGGATGTTATGGATTCATGGTGTTATGTCAACTAATCGTTATGTGTGATGTAGGGGCAAACTCCGTTCGCCCGCATTGCCCCCGTAGGGCGCGGGTTCCATCCCGCGCCGTTGGTGGTTTTATTGTGTTGACGGTAAAAAACAGGGGTTGACAATGGGAGAAAGGTGTAGTACAATAAAAATACAAGAGGCGCGCCGGAACACGGCACGCCGCCTAAGAAATTTAACTAGCTATGTAGTCGCTTTCCTTTGGCAGGTGGAGCGGCTACATAGCTTTTGGGCCAAAACGCAGATATATCGCCAGCAGAACCACCAAAATAATGATGACCCGCAGAACAAACCGCTTTTTGTATCCCATAAGCGACCACCTCCCTCCTCCACACGGAATCCGCAGGGGAAGAAAAGGCGGCGTGACGCGCAACCAACACCCTCTTGCGAGTATATTGTAGCACAAAACGACATAAAACGCAAGGTGAAAATTAAGCAAACTCTCGCGCAAGGCGCGACACCCTTACCTACGAACCCACTCCGTAGGGCGTGACGGGACGGCGGGCGACCGGGGACGGTCGCCCCTACAGGGCGCGTGTGTAGGGCGCGGGTTCCATCCCGCGCCGTTGGTTTTTTGCATTGTGTTGACGGAAAAAAACGGGGGTTGACAATGGGAGAAAAGGATGGTATAATAACAGCGACAAGGGGAACTTGACCGCAAAACGGTTGCCCCGCCAATGCTTAGACTACAAAGTAGCCGTCAACCTTGTGAGGGTGGGACGGCTACTTTGCGTTTGGCGCGAATGCTATGTACCAAGCAAGCAACGCCGCAAAAGCGACAGTAACCCGCAAAACAAACAGCAATACGCGTTTTTTATCCATCAGCATACCCCCTCTCCGTCACAAACCGTGAGGAAAGGCGATGCAACCGTCCACAGCAAGTCCCCTTGCCGCATGACGATATTTTAACACAAAACGACCAAAAACGCAAGGTGAAATTTACGCAAAGCCCCCGCCGTCATGCAGGGGTTGCTTTGTTTGTTAAGATGTGTTACAATATCAGCAGGAATGAAATCAAGGGAGGAATCATATGGACAAGCTATTTGCCCACTTAGAGCAAATAATACTGGACCAGCAGCGGCGCGTTGCCCGTATGAAGGAGCAGGGGCCGCCGGCGGATTACTGCTCGCTGGATAAAACTATCATAGGCATATGCGGCGGCGACGGTATCGGGCCGGCCATCACCGGACAGTCCGCGCGCGTCCTTAAACACATGCTGAAGGACGAGAGCCGTATCGTGTTTAAGGACATAGGCGGCCTTACGATAGAAAACCGCGCGAAATGCCGCAAGGCTATCCCCGACGACGTGCTTGAAGAGCTGAAAGCCTGTCATGTCATACTAAAAGGGCCCACGACCACGCCGCGCGCGGGCGATGAATGGCCCAACATAGAATCGGCGAACGTCGCCATGCGCAAGGAGCTGGATTTATACGCCAACGTGCGTCCCGTCAAGGTTCCGCGCGAAGGTATAAACTGGGTGTTCTTCCGTGAAAATACCGAGGGGGCGTATGCTGTGGGCAGCCGCGGCTTCAACGCGGACGACGACATCGCCATAGACTTTGCCGTCACGACCGCGCAGGGCAGCGAACGCATCGCGCGGCTTGCCTTTGAACACGCCAAAAAGACGGGGCGCACCCGCGTAACCGCCGTCACAAAAGCAAACGTTGTAAAAACGACCGATGGTAAATTTCTTAACATCTGCAAAGCCGTCGCCGCCGAATACCCCGATATAGCCTTTGACGACTGGTACATAGACATCATGGCCGCCAAGCTGCTGGACGTAAAGCGCCGCACGGATTTTCAGGTGATGGTGCTTCCCAACCTCTACGGCGATATTCTCACGGACGAGGCCGCCGAGTTGCAGGGCGGCGTCGGCACGGCGGGCAGCGCGAATATCGGTAGCCGCTGGGCCATGTTCGAGGCTATACACGGCTCCGCGCCGCGCATGGTTGAAGAGGGCCGCGCCCAATACGCCGATCCGTGTTCCATGCTGCGCGCGTCGGTAATGCTGCTTGAGCATATCGGATACGCGGAAAAGGCGCGCTCGCTTGAAAAGGCGCTTGACTTCTGCATGTTTGAAGATAAACGCCTTGTAATCACCGGACGCGGCACCGGCGCGACCGGACAGGAATTTTGCGATTATGTGCTGGAGAATCTGGGATGAAGAAGCGTTTTTCGGCTCTGGTTCTTACCGCCGTCCTGTTTTGGGCGGTCGTCACTGCGCTTGCCGCGGGTGAACCCGGAACCGCCGCGAACCCGCTCGTCACTCTGAGTTATCTGCGCGACAGGTTTACGCCGTCGGTCACCGCGGAGGCTTCAAGACGCGCGGAAGCGGCTATGAGCGAGAAAAACAATTCGCTGCTCCCGGAAAGGGCTCTCCTCTCATCACCCTCCGTAAGGAGAGCGATCAGTGATAAAGTTCTGGCCGCTATCAGAAATACGGGCGGCAGGAATCAGGCGCTTGCGGTACAGTCCGGCCAAACGCTGGCTCTTAGTCAGGGAACCCGTTTTATATTGATCTCAGGCAGCGCGAGGCTGAGCAGTCCCGCCGTCAACCTCACGACGGGGGAGGATATAGCGGCGGGCACCGCACTGATACAAAACCATAAGATGCTTTTTGCCGAAGGCGGCGGAAAGCTGACGTTCTCAGCGGCGTCCGATGTGCTTGTTGACGGGCTTTATGTTTTGGACACACAGGTTTATAAACCCAAGTATACCGACCTTGCCGCCGCGCTGTATGACATGGGGCTCATACGCGGCGACGGCGGCGGCTTTGCGCTTGAGCGGGGCGTAACGCGTGTGGAAATGCTTTATATGACTCTCACGCTGCTGGGCGAGCGCGATATTGCGGACGCGTACACAGGCCCGAAAGTGTTCACCGATGTGCCCGATTGGGCCGCGAACGCCGTGGCTTACGCGTACTCAAAAGGGTATACTCAGGGGACGGGAGGAAGCTCGTTCAGCCCCGACATGCCCGCCGACGCCGGACAATTCGCCACCATGCTCTTGCGCGTCTTGGGATACAGCGACGCGCCGGGAGGCGAATTTACTTGGGATAAAGGGCTTGAGTTCGGTTCAACCACCGGTCTGCTGACCTCGGGCGAGGCGTCGGGTTTGCGGGGGGCGCAGTTCATGCGCGACCATCTGATGTACATGTCCTATTACGCTCTGGACGCAAGGCTTAGAGGGAGCGCCCAGACGTTGGAAAACGCGCTTATTTCGCGCGGCGTAATGACATATGAGGCGGCGGTTTCCGCTAAAGGCAGGGTGACGCGCGCGCGAGGGCTTCAGTAAAAGCGCTTTGTATAAACCTTGTAAATCTTTTTTCAAAAACATATTGCATTGTTCGGGCTTTATCGTATATACTGTAATTGAGCTTATACGGCTCGAAGGATTCATTAAGGAGGAAAACCATGAAGCCCTCAGTTGACAAGGTCAGGGAATTACTGGCCACTCAGCTTGACATTGACGAGGATAAGATTACCGAGAGTACCAATATCGCCGAAGACCTGGACGCCGATTCGCTCGACATCATTGAACTGATGATGAGCGTTGAGGAGGAGTTTGGCGTTGTGATTGAAGAAGACGAGATAGTTCAGTTCAAAACTATCGCCGATGTGGCGAGGTATATCGATGAAAACGCGTGAGGAACTCGCCTCGAAGATTGACCACACTTTATTGAAAGCCGACGCTACCCCCGCGCAGGTCAGAGAGCTGTGCGGTCAGGCGCTTGAGTACGGATTCGCGTCCGTCTGCGTCAACTCGCTTTTCGTGCCGCTTGCCGCAGAGCTTCTGAACGGCAGCGATGTAAAAGTCTGCGCCGTTGTCGGGTTCCCGCTGGGAGCTATGAGCACGGCGGCCAAGGCGTTTGAGACTGAACAGGCCGTGCGCGGCGGCGCCCGTGAGATTGATATGGTTATTCCCGTCGGGTTGCTGAAATCCGGCGGCGACGGTGACGTATTTGAAGACATAAAAGCCGTTGTAAAAGCCGCGGGCGAAGCGGCGGTTAAAGTGATAATCGAAACCTGCCTGCTCACGGATAACGAAAAAGAGCGTGTTTGCGCGTTGTGCAGAGAAGCGGGAGCGAGCTTTGTCAAGACATCTACCGGCTTTTCCACGGGCGGAGCGACCGCGGAGGATGTCCGTCTTATGAAACGCGCGTCGGGCGGGTTGCAGGTCAAGGCCTCCGGCGGTATTCGCACGCTGGACGACGCGCTGAAAATGCTTGAAGCGGGCGCAGACAGGCTAGGGTTGTCCGCCTCCGTCGCTATAGTTGATTCCATGACATAAGGAGAGTCTGATGTTCACATCCGAAAGGGCCGCGATACCCCGTGTGGCCGCGATACATGATATGTCCGGCTTCGGCCGCTGTTCCCTTACCGTCGCGCTTCCAGCGCTGTCCGCTATGGGCGTGCAGTGCTGTCCGCTGCCAACGGCTTATCTCTCGGCGCATACCGCGTTTCCCGGATTTACGTTTCTTGATATGACCGGCGAGATGATAAAGGCCGCCGAGCATTGGAAAGAGTTGAATCTGCGTTTTGACGCGCTGTACAGCGGCTTTTTAGGCGGCGAGGAGCAAATCGACGTCGTGGCGGATATTTTCGATTCCTTCAGGGAAGAGAATACGCTCGTGGCAGTCGATCCCGTTATGGGCGACGACGGCAAGCCTTATAAAACCTATACCCCCGTGATGTGCCGCCGTATGCGCGAGCTGGTCGAAAAGGCCGACCTTATACTGCCGAACATCACCGAAGCGGCAATCCTGCTGGAAAAGCCTTATGATTCCGTACCCGTAAAGCCCGAGGACTTTAAGCCTTGGCTTGAGGAGCTGTCCGGAGACGGCAGGCGTTCGGTAATCATAACGGGCGTGCGCCCCACTCACTGCCGCATAGGACAAGTATACTATGACCGCGCCAACGGTAATTTTGGATTCATTGAGCGTCCGTTTGTAAACAGGATGTTCCACGGCACCGGCGACCTTTACGCCTCCGTCGTCGTGGGAGCGCTGGTACACGGGAAACCGCTGGCGGATTCCATTGACCTTGCCGCGGAATTTGTCCGAGAGTGCTGCGAGCTGTCGTTCGCCGACGGCACATCATCATCAGAGGGCGTAAGATTTGAAACCCTTTTATATAGGCTGAAGCCCATAATTAACGGAGGTGACTAGGGATGGATCCCGTAATGTTTCCCCCCATGAATGTCAATATACCGCCTGCCGCGCCGGTTTCCGCGCCGGTTATACCGGCCTTGCCTGTCGCGGCGGCAAGCGGTGTAACGCTTGATTTGAACATCCTTAACGGCGCGACAGGCAGCGCTTATACCGACAAGGGTGTGACAGTCGGCGACAGCAGGCGTATTCAGATGGAGAAGTCGCGTATGAAACAGGAGAGCGAACCGTGCCGCGCCTGTGCCGAGCGCACGTATCAGGACGGCTCTAATGACATGGGCGTTTCGTTTCAAACACCGACCAATGTCTCCCCCGAAGCCGCCGGAAGCCTTGTCCGCGCGCACGAACAGGAGCATGTGTCACGCGAGGGCGCGAAGGCGCGCGAAAACGGCCTGCGCGCCATGTCAACGGTCAGGATCCACACAAATATATGTCCTGAATGCAGGAAAATTTACGTTTCCGGCGGTACGACGACCACGCAGTTTACGGCGGACCCTGAAAAGGTCATTGACGCGTATGCCAAACAGATGGGCAAAACCACAGCCATGCTGATGGGAGCGTAGTGGTATCAGTGGGAAGGGACAAAATACTCGTCAAAAACACATTGATCTTCGGCGTGGGAACATCTCTGTCCAAAATTATGAGCGTTCTGCTCGTAGGCTTATATACGGCATATATATCAACCTCAGATTTCGGATATTACGATATTCTCATAACGACCGTCGGTATTATTATACCTCTTGTTTCGCTTCAGATTACCGACGCGCTTTACAGGAACCTTTTGGATGCTGAGAATGACGGCGATATACGCAAAACGGTCACATGCGCTTTCTCGATAATTCTGGCGGGCTTTGCCGTTGCCGCGGCTGTATCCGCCGCCGTGAACATTTTTTTTGAGATAAGGTTCGGGTGGCTGATATTCCCCTATATGGTTACGACCGTTCTGTTCACGTTCTCGCAGAATACCGCGCGCGGAATAAGACGCAATACGAATTTCGCGGTTTCCGGTATATTGTATACCGGCGTTATGCTTGTTTCTAACATCGTCCTCATCGTGTTCGTGAAAGCGGGGGTAGAGGCCCTGCTTTACTCTATAATGATAGCGGATATTCTCGGCTGCGTTTATCTGGAAAGCGCCGTCGGGATTTTTCGTCGTCTGTCGGCAAAAGCGTTCGACAAGGCGTATACGCTTAATATGTGCAGATACAGTATACCGCTGCTGCCGAATTCCGTCACATGGCTGTCGCTGCTGCTTGTAAGCCGGTACGCGATAAATTACTATGTTGGCGTTGACGCCAACGGTATTTTTGCGGCTTCCTCCAAATTTCCGGCGCTGTTGGTGACATTGTTCGGTATATTCGGTTTGGCGTGGCAGGAAAACGCGATCACGGAATACAGCTCCGAGGACCGCAACGAGTATTACACGCGAACCTTGAAATTTTATATGCGGCTGCTGTTCAGCCTTACCCTTGTTTTACTGCCGCTGACGCGCGGCTTTGTCGGCTTGTTTATAGACGACAGCTATTACGAGGCGTGGAGATATATCCCGTTTCTCTATATCGGCGGCGTATTCCAGTCATTCGCCCACTTTTTCGGCGCGGGCTATCTAAGCGCGAAAAAAACAATGGGCGCGTTTACTACAACGCTTATCGGCGTCGTCTGCGGCATTATAATCTGTCTTGCGCTGATGCCGCTTATCGGCGTACAGGCGGCATCGCTGGCGCAGATGGCCGCATATTTTGTTATGCTTTTCGCGCGTATACTCCACACCCGCAAACTCTTTAATATAAAAATTGATTTTCCCGCGCTTATATCCCTGACGGGGCTGTTATGTTTGTTTGTATTCGGCTACTATCTGGAATCGTGGCGGGTTGATGCCGCGATGTTTGGCGGCGCGGTCATCATCTTCATTTTCGTAAACCGTGTGCTGATACGTCAGATGCTCGGTATGGCAAACGGCGCGTTAAAGGACTGGAGGGGGCGGCATTGACTGTCAGCGTTATTGTTCCTGTTTACAAGGTGGAGCAATACCTCCGGCCTTGCGTTGACAGTATTCTCGCTCAAACTTATACAGATTTGGAGATTATTCTGGTCAACGACGGCTCGCCGGACGGCTGCGGTAAAATCTGTGACGAATACGCGGGCGCGGACAGCCGCGTAACCGTTATCCATAAGGAGAACGGCGGGCTGTCAAGCGCCAGAAACGCCGGTATAGACATCGCCTCGGGCGCGTATATCACCTTTGTTGACAGCGACGACTGGATCGCCGCCGATATGATCGAAACTCTTTACCGTGACATAACAGACCACAACGCCGGTATGGCGGCCTGCGGATACGCCGCCGCGTATGCCGACAGGAGTTGTGTGCCGGCTTTCGCGGAGCAGGCTTTGCTTTGTCTTGACACGGAACAGGCTATCGAGTGTTTTTGCCGCAGATACGCTTTGTCTGTTAACGCGTGGGGTAAATTATATAAAGCTGAAGTTTTCGACGGGCTGCGTTATCCCGAGGGCAAAATTTACGAAGACGCCTTCATTATACTAGACGTTCTCTCAAGGGCTGGGACTGTAACCGTGCGCACCGCGCCCATGTATTATTACAGACAGCGGAAAAGCGGCATTATACTGGACCGGAGCGGCCGCTACGCCTCCGATAAAGCGCATGGGAAGCAGGCATGGGAGAAAAATCTGCGGTTTACGGAGGAGCGGTATCCCCCGCTGATTGGCGCGGTAACAGCCATATATTGGACATCCTGTTTAGAGCTGTGTTTTTACCTTTGCCGCGGCGGCAGGCATCTCCCGCAATTCTCGGAAACGCGGGCCGTTATCTGCGGCGCGCTTCCGGTACTTCTTAAAAGCCCATATCTTACGAAGAGAGAAAAGCTGACCGCGTTTTTGTTGAAAAACGCTCCACGGCTGCTTGGGATTCTAATAGCGCTCGCGGCCCGCGCTAAAAGGAAAAAGGAGTTGTATTCGTGAGAATTTTTATTCCCGGCCCTGTAAAGCGGCTGTTAAAGGCGGTACTGCCGCCCGCCGCCCGTTCTTTTATCAGAAACCTGCCGCGCCGTCAGGCGCACACGAGATATGTTAATAATATTGTCGTCCCCTCAGGTAACGGAAGATGTTTTTTTCTTCTCGATACGCCGGCGCACGGTAATTTGGGCGATCAGGCTATAGCCGCCGCGGAAATTGCTTTCCTGCGCGACCGCTTCCCTGATACGCCGATAATCGAGATAACGCAGGATACGGCGATATGCGCTTCCGCCGGTTCGCTTAAAAAACTCATCGGGAAAGAGGATGTCATACTGCTGAGCGGCGGCGGAAATATGGGAACCCTGTGGGAGGGAGAGGATTTAGTCAGATACCGTGTATTAAGGCTTTTCCCAAACAATAGGGTCGTCCTTTTCCCTCAGTCGGTTTTTTTTGACGATACGCGGAAAGGCCAAAAAGCGCTGCGTGTATCGCAAAAAAAATACGGGAAGCACAAATGTTTTTCAATGACGGCGAGAGACGTTTATTCATACGAGCTTATGAAAACCTATTATCCCCAATGCGTAATACATTTGGCGCCGGACATCGTGCTGTATCTGGACAGGCAGGAGCCCCGCGCGCGGCGGGACGGCGCGCTGTTAGTTTTGCGTAACGATTTTGAAAAGAAACTGTCGGATACCGCCGTTTCGGATATTGAAAGGCTGATCCGCTCTTATACCGGCAATATCCGGTATACCGACACCGTTTTGAAAGGGGTAAATGACATCTTGGATGCGGCCCGCAGGGAAATGCTTGTGGGCGCGCTGCTGGATGAATTCAGAAAAGCAAAGCTTGTGATAACCGACAGACTGCACGGCATGGTGTTCGCCGCCATAACGGCGACGCCGTGCGTTGTGCTGCCCAACGGCTATCACAAGATAAAAGGATTATATAAGTGGGTTGCTGATTTGCCCTATATCCGCTACGCCGAAACCCCTGAGGACGCCACCGCCCATATCGGCGAGCTTTGGCGGCTGGACGCCTGCGGCTATGACAACCGAGAGCTGGCAAAGCACTTTGACGTGATTTACAACAGTATTATTTAAGCGTCCTCTCTCCCCAGCCTTACCGCCGTGAGCGCGATGCTGACCGTTATCCAGAATATCAGCATAACACGCGGGTAAAACCATATATGCTCCACCGTCCCCATGACCAGCAGGCCAGCGATACTACCCATGCCCGACGCAACGATAAATCTGTCGCGTGCGGGATTTTTAATTAAGCCCTTAATACAGCTGATGAAAAACGCGAGCAGCGCGGCCCCCGCCGCCAGCGCCCCGAATATGCCCATCTCTACAAGCGTCTGTAAATATAAATTGTGAGTATGCGCGGGGATCGCCCATGTGGGCAAATCTATCTCGGGATAATAAAACCGGATCGCCGCGCGGACGGTTTCGTTGCCCAGACCCGTACCCCAGACCCAGTTTTCTTGCAGCACAGGCGCGACCATCTCTTTTATGGTTTCTCTGAACTGCGTTGACGAGTCGCCGCCGCGAAATATCGTCAGCGCCCTGTTAAGCACACTCAAGGGTATGAACGGTATCGCGGCGATTCCCCCTAAAGCTATCGCGGGTACAATTTTGGGGCTTGCCGTGAGGAAGAATATAAACAACGCTATAGCCAGCGCGATCCAGCCTGAGCGCGAATAGGTCAGCAGCATCGCCGCCGCCGGAGGAAGCGCGCACAGAACTATAGCCAGCTTTTGCTTTGCCGATTTGGCGATATAGAACATCGCGGCGTACAGCGGAAGCGTCATCACCAGTATCTCGGCGAAATTGTTCGGGTTCTCAAAAAACGAGTATACGCGCCCGGGCATATTTATGTTTACATAAAAGTCTATTTGCGCGCTCCTGACCGGCACGCCGACGACACCCTGATAACACCCGTATATCCCGCTCAGCGTGATTACCGCCAGGATAACGCAGATAAACGTATACAGCGCCTTGCGGCTGTTTATGACCCCCTGCATTATCAAAACCGCAAAAAACACCGTCAGATAGAAAAACAGCAGTCTTTGCGAAATAGCCGGTGTGCGCGTATAGCTGACAAATATCATAATACCAAATACGATATAGAAAAGACCGGCGCGTTTAATCTTAAAATCGCCGTAATGCCCCGCGAGTACGCACAGCATAAACACGAACAGAAACGCCGCCATTATCGTCAGGCTGTAAAAATTATCGAACCAGCTGTGGGGTATCGTATATATGACGCCGGTACATATCCCGAACGCGAGCGGCATATACCACGGTTTCAAAAAAGACAACAGCCCGCTGCCGTCAAGCGCCTGCGGGACAAAACGTCCGGGCAGCCGCATCAGGCTAAACGGCGCGCCGAGCGCGGCGCAGAGAAAGGCGTGTGTCTTTGACTGCGTCCATAACGCGGATATGCGCGAATACGCGCCGGAGTTTACGACAGAGCTGTTCTTAAAATCCCCTGACAGCCGCGAAACAATCGCGCTTCCGCCCGCGCTCTCCCTGATAACCTCAAAAAAGCGCAGATATAAGCGTATAAACAAACTGTCCTTAACTATCCTCACTCTCTGTTCAACTCCACTATGCGCAGCCAAAAAATCGAGTCGGCTATCACTACCTCATATGCCTTGTTGCAGACGAACTGCATCCCGTTTACTATCAATCCGCCGCCGTCCTCACGAGCGAACACGCCCTCGCCCTCCAGCGTCACTATAAGGCGGCTGGATCTCGGACGGGGAACCTCAAGCATCTCCCCCTCGGCGGTGGTGCTGAACGACCAGCTCGGCTCCTTTTCGATCTTTGTCACTCTGCCTAAAAATCCGTTTACCGTACGCTCGATCGCCCTGTCGCCGACGTTAATTTTCCCGTTTTCAAACGTGTCGTCAAATATCTCGACGTTGTCAAGCACCATTATATACTTGGATCTTTTAGGCGGCTCGACAGCCCCGCGCGAGCTCAGATACCTTTGGATGCCGAAAACTCCAACCGCTATCACTATTACGATGATAGCCAGGTCAATGATATTGAACCTTGTCTTTTTCTTTTGTTTCTCCACTTTCTTAACCTCCATTATATGTTTGCTGTAAAAAATGCTTATTATATGTGTGAGCTTTTGCGGTTCCTTACACAGCCCTCAGCGTTGCGTTCACATATATGTCGCCTTAGTTTTGCTCAGCATGGTTGAAACATTGAATTTACCGTTTGCCGCCGCAAGGGATGCCTGTCCGCATTTTTCACGCAGCTCGGGCTCCTCCAGCATTCTGACCATCGCTGCGGCAAGCGCGTTTTCGTCGCCGCACGGCACCATAATGCCTCCGCCCTCGGCCAGTATCTCGGGGTTGCCCCCCGTATCGGCCGCTATCAGCGGCAGTCCCGCCGCCATAGCCTCCAGCAGGCTTATACTAAGCGCCTCTCTAAGCGAAGGGCTTACAAAAACGTCGGCCTCAGCCAAAAGCGGCCTTACGTCCTGACAAAACCCCGTAAACACCACCCTGTCATCAAGCTCCAGCCGCTCCGCCAGCGCTCGGATACTGTCAAGCAAATCGCCGTCGCCCGCAATGATTATTTTGAAAGGCTTGTCCTTTATCAGCGCGGCGGCGTTCAGCAGAATGTCATGCCCCTTGTCCGCGACTACCCGCGCCGCGTATATAAACGTCGCCGGCCCGTCTTTTCTGTGTCTTTCACAGCTCCATAGCTTGGGGTCTATACCGTTATGAATCACTTCGATAATTTTCGCGGGGATACCGTTGGATATAAGCCGAGCTTTTCCCGGCGCGCAAACCGCGATCACGCGATGCTGCAACGCCGACAAAAAACGGTTTGAAAGCCTTGTTATAAAATCGTTAACCAGTATGATATGGTTTGTATACACCACGCGCGTCCGCGGGTAAAACAGCCTTGACAAAAGCGCGATGTAATTCTCGCGCAAAAAATTCGTGTGTATAACGTCGATGCCGTTCTTTCTGCAAAAACGCGCAACACGGAGCGCCGCCCTAAAATCAAACCTGCTTTTCATCTCAAGCCGCCAAACGGGTACGCTTAAATCCTCCATGCGCTGCCTTAGCAAACCGTCCTCATTATACGCAAAATACGCCGTAACGTCAAGGCTTGACGCCAACGCCTCGACATACCTCTCGGTTCCGGCCTTTCCGGCATAATTGATTAGATAAAGCACTTTGATAATGGCATCGCTCCCTAATCTTCATATTTGAGTTCCTCAAACCCATATAATCTATTATACTCCTTATTTTCGTCTTTTGCAACAGCGCTTTTATTTGAAAGCAGTAATCTGGTGATCGGGTAAACATCAATCCATATCTCGTTATTGCCCTCTTTTTGAGATTCGTCGAAAATCAGCTGTAGCCCCAGATGCAAATGCGTTTCGTTTATATTATTCACATTCTCTTTCACGCTGTATCCCGTGCGCCCCATATAGCCTATGACGTCGCCCGCTTTGACGGTTTCGCCAATCTTTACGCTCTCGTGATACGGCCGGTTTTTGCGCAGATGCGCGTAATAGTAATAGCGCTTTGTGTCATAGCTGCGGATACCTATGCGCCAGCCGCCGTATTGGTTCCAGCCCAATTCCTCGACGATCCCCGACTCGATAGCTATTATCGGCGTGCCCACGCTGCCCATCAGGTCGTGCCCTAAATGTCTGCGCCTGTAACCGTAAGAGCGTCCCGCGCCGAAATCGTCGTAATCGCTGTAGTAGTACCCCTTGGCAATAGGTGAAAATACTTTAAGCCCATAGCGCTCGCGCCATTCGGCGGAGCCGTCCTCAAGCGGCGCCTCGACGCGGTACGCGCCCACAAACTCCGCCAGTACCGCCGTATATGCCTCGTGGTAATAATTATAGTGTTTCATATCGGCGGTCAAATCCTCTATGCTCTGACCGTCGTTTAACTTTTTTACAAGCGCGTTTAAGTCACTCTCTTTATAGTGTGAATATTCGCCGCCATATTTTGCGCCGAGATACGCTAACAGCTCGATCCAGTCCAGCTTAACGCCTGCGTCAGCTGTGTGCGACTTCACATCAAGCTCAAGCGTTTTTTTAAGCACCGCGTATGTCGGCGTAAAATCCACCCATTTTATATGCTCGCCGGCCGCTGCCGCGGGCACATCATAGAACACCTCGCCTATATTAAACTCACTGCATTCGTCCCTGTGCCGCGCGCCGTATGTTACAGCTATCCCTGCGGCCAGTGCCGTAAGCGTTATAAAAACGGCTGTTATAAGTATTTTCACCTTTATTATCTTTATTACCATGATTCAGCTCCACCTCTTTGTCCATTCTATGCGGAAGCGGCTGAAACTAATTTGTGAAATTTCTATGAATATTGAAAAAAACTGTTGACATACTAAAAAAGGTATGTTATAAATAAATTAGCACTCATTCCTGTCGAGTGCTAATAAAAAGAAAAGGAGTTGTTAATCATGGCAGGGCTTATTCCATTCAACAGAAGGGTGTTTCCCGTTGCGGGCTTTGATGATTTTTATAACGTGCTTGACGACTTTTTCAGCGATAGCCGGCCAAGCCGCAGCCTGTTAAGGGATACCTTCAAGATCGACGTAAGGGAAGCCGAGAACGAGTATCTTGTAGAGGCCGAGCTGCCCGGCATAGCGAAAGATGAGATCAGCATTGATGTGGAAAACGAGAATCTGTGTATCTCCGTCACCCGCGAGGAAAACGTCAATCAGGACGGCAGAAACTACATTCACCGTGAGCGCCGCAGCAGTTCAATGAGCCGCAATATCCGTCTTGGCGACGCAAAGCTCGACGCGATTAAGGCAAAACTTGATAACGGGATTTTGACCGTTACCATCCCTAAACGGGAAATAACCGACAACACCCGCAAAATCGAGATCGAATAAAAAGGGGCTGTCCACATCGTCCCGCCGTTGTCCCGACGCCTAGCGGCGTCGGGATTTCCGCGCGTTTTTACAGCTCGTCCAGCCCCATAGGCGGCAGGCATTTATCTCCCTCGCAGACATACAAGGTTGTTTCGTCGTTAGCAATCGGATAGTCGGGATTGCTAACGACTCTGAACACCCAATTTGATTTAACCTTAATTTTCGCAAGGTCCTTTTTGTCGCGCAGCGCGCAGAAAATATCCTTTGTCGGCAGTGTTGACAGCAGGAAAAATCCGAACCCCGCCGGATACTTAGCCGCCTCGCTTTCCATAAACACGCGCTGCTCGCGGGCACTCGCGTAAAGCGTTTCATCCTTTGTTAGCTTCGCAAGCCTGTCCAGATTATACGCCATCACGGAATTGCCTGAGGGTATCGCGCCGTCATAGCTCTCCTTCGTGCGCACTATCAGCCGCTCGCCGCCGCTCGGGCTGAAAAAGAATCCCTTGTCCCGTTCGTCGCGGAAATCCCTGATAACTTTCGCGTTAAGCTCAAGCGCCCTGTCCAGATATTTGCCGTCAAAGGAAACCTCATAGAGCGAGATCAGCGCTAGGATATAAAAAGCGTAATCATCCAAAAACCCTTCGCCGCTCCGCCTGCCATCCGTGATCCCGACATGGAGCGTATCGCCGCAGGCAAGGTTATTCTCAATAAAATCATATATCCCTTCCGCGGTTTTCAAATAAACCGTGTCGTCCAATACGCGCGCCGCCGTCGCATATGCCCACAGAATAAGGCTGTTCCATGATGTCAGGATTTTTTCATCACGATGAAGCGATGTCCTTGCCAGACGGTATTCATAGAGCTTATGCAGCAGCCTGTCCGTTTCGTCGGTTATCGCCTCCTGTTTTATCAGATTGGGGATGTTCTTCCCCTCGAAATTGCCTTCTTGTGTAACGTCGAAGTAACTGTTAAACAGCGCGCCGTCCCGCTCGCCAAGAACGCTCGTTATCTCCTCGGGAGTAAAGGTATAATACTTGCCCTCTGTCCCGTCGCTGTCGGCGTCTTGCGCGCTGAAGAACCCTCCCCGCCCGTTCGACATCTCCCTCTCCGCGTAAATGAATATCTTTCTGGCAACGGATTCGTATAATGTGCTGCCCGTCCGCTCAAAGGCGGTCAGATATGCCACGGCAAGCAGAGCGTTGTCGTACAGCATCTTCTCGAAATGCGGCGCCAGCCAGTATCTGTCCGTCGAATAGCGTGAGAACCCGTAGCCGATGTGGTCGAAGATACCGCCCTTGTACATTTGCAGCAGCGTTTTCTCCGCCATCTCCAAAGCCTGCTTCTCGTTGAACGCGGCGGCATAGCCCATCAAGAAAAGCAAGTTATGCGGCGACGGAAATTTTGGCGCTCTGCCGAAGCCCCCATACTCCCCGTCGAATGTCCGAGAGAATATTGCAAACGCCGAGCGGGCAAGGTCTTGGCCGGGTTTCCGCTTTGGCGTTTTACTGATGTGGTCAATTATCTCGCCGGCGCTTGTCAGCAGCGCGTCCCGTCTTTCATGCCAGTTATATTCTATATTTTCCAGCAGCAGGGCAAACCTGTCGGGCGGGAAATATGTTCCCGCGTAAAAAGGGCGCTGGTCCGGCGACATAAAAACGCTGGTCGGCCATCCGCCGCCGCCCATATACGCCTGACACACACGCATGTAAATATTATCTATGTCGGGGCGCTCCTCTTTATCGACTTTTATAGAGATGAAATTATTATTCAGTATACCGGCGATATGCCCGTCTTCAAAGCTCTCCCGCTCCATGACATGGCACCAGTGGCAGGTCTGCATAATGATGTAAATGGAATAAAGAGAGATAGGCGCTTAACCCCAGTATGCAGGGGCTTTGTATTCCATAGCAGATTGCATACATTCCGCTGAGGGGGTTCGCCCCTCAGTAGGATAACGAGAGGAGGACGCGCATTCCTCCCCACCTATAGAGGTGGGGGTGCGCGACGTAAGATGAATAATACAAGTAAAAACAAAAAACCAATTGCACTAATTAAAAACAGAGAACAAAAACGAGCCGTTGAAAAAATACTCGGTGTAACCGGTAAATCAAAAGACGAGCTAAACCAAATGATAGTCTTTATGAACGCTATGAACGGATTTGAAACAGAAGGTCTGCCGAAGTTCAAAGACTGTTTGCTAGAGGGGGACAAGGTGAAAATCGTCGCTGATCGAATTAAGAAACATCGGGCGTGGAGTACATACCAGCAAAAATACAGGGACTTCGTAGAGGCGCACGACGGCGTAGTCATGACGGTAGAGTATGACAAAGACCACAGAGACAGACCGAACCTTGTTTCACTTGCTGAAGATACGACTGAACCGAAGTGGTTGTTCTGGGATGGCGACCTTGACGTTTTGGACGATGACGGAAAGTTCAAGCCTTTATATATGGTGTCGGGTAGCGAATAATGGATAGAGAGATTCTTTTCACCCTCTCGAAAGCGAAGGGTGATTTTGTTGTGGAGCCATTCAAAGGTAGCGGCAAGGGTGGTCAAAAGAGAAATAAGACTATGAGCGCCTGCCGCATCATCCATCCGGCAAGCGGAGTTGTATCCGAGTGCCAAGAGGAGCGCAGCTTCGAGCAGAACAAAAAGAAAGCCTTTGTGCGGTTGATCGCTAAGGATGAGTTCAAGAGATGGCATCATGTAGAGGTCGCCCGTCGCACAGGAGAACTGGCGAGGATTGAGGCGGAGGTTGAGCGGGAAATGCAAAACATTAAGGTCGAAGCCGTCGTGAATGGCAAGTGGGTAGAGGTAGAGTAATAGAACTTGTGCTTTATCAAAGTGAAAGGAGCTTGCGAAATGGAGAGATTGACAAAGTGGGTTGATGGTGAACCTGTGGAAAATCACGATAACGATACAAGCGTGGAAGACTGGAATACTACTTTGCCTGAAAACCGATTTAGAAACGGCTATAATAATTGTATGAGGAAACTCGCCGAATACGAGGATTTGCAGGAGCGGGGACAGATATTTGACTTTGTAGAAATGGCTAAAATTGCCATGATGCAAATTGAGTTGAAGAAATATAAAGATGCAGAAGCCGAGGGGCGGTTAATAGTGTTGCCGTGTAAGGTAGGCGATACTGTGTATCGGATATGCCCTATAAATCTGAATATTAAGATGGGCGATATGGTAGATGGAAAAGTAGTAAAGCACAATTGCGAGCGTTGCGCATGGGGGCGCAGCGGATGTGTCGGGATATCGCAATGTCCTACTACTATTGTTACGGAACTAACGAATAGAAGTGAAAGATGGATATGGGAATACCGCGCAGATTTCGGCAAAACCGTATTTCTATCACCCGAAGAAGCCGAGGCCGCTCTTGCAGAGAGATTGAAAGGAGAAATTAATAACCATGAAAATTATTAAAGCCGGTTACGAAATACTTACACCCATTAATCGAATGGAAATTCTTAAAAATATCGAGAAGATAGGTCGCGTGTGTTACAAAAGCGAAGACCGTATTACAGACGAGAGCGCACCCAAGTTTGTCAGGATGTTGATTGGACGAGGACATGAAGCAATGATTGAGCATGAGAGTTTGTCGGTTAAGTTCATCTG
>Ga0099364_10005135_pt1 | contig 19551 bp, 12 predicted proteins | sample TergutTh196P3_FD_73070 | JGI IMG/M metagenome (GOLD analysis project Ga0099364, IMG submission 73070) | Microcerotermes parvus P3 segment gut microbial communities from Pointe-Noire, Republic of the Congo - Th196 P3 | ecosystem: Host-associated > Arthropoda: Insects > Digestive system > Gut ... | reverse complement strand
TACTATTCTTTTATATCAAAAGATTCCAGCATTTTGAAGCCTTCTTCGTTCTCGTTTATTATGTTGAAAAACAGTATAGTGTTCTCATGATTCGCTACGAAAGCGCGGCAGGGTTTCCCTTCGATTTCAAGCTGAAATGTATACCCAATTCCCGCGCTTACCATATTTTCGCCATTCAGTTCTTTCATTAACGCCTCCGTGATTTCCGGAAGAGGCTTTCCTCCGCTGTCGAAGGCAATGAGCGTGAGTCCCGGCGTTCCGTCCCGCGTGAAGAAGGTGTAGTTTCTGTTTGCTGCGTCGTAATTAACTTGCCAGCCTTCGGGAACGTTTATCTTGTAAATCTCGAACACTTCCATGGCCGTAGTCGGCGCCGTTGTTTGCGCAGTTTCCGCGCTCGTTGACACCGTTGACAGATTTACCCACAAAGCGGGGCGAATCCCGCCGTCGTTTATAATTACAGGTAAGCCTCGGACGCTGATATAGCCTTCAGTATAGACGCCTGTGGCGCTAAAGCTGGTTTCGCCGGGAGAACGCAGAATCCACAACAATGCGCTTCCGGCATCGTCGAAGGCTACGCGCGCTGAATTATACCGGTCGTTTATAACAAAGCCTCGCCCGTCATTTAATACTAAGTCCTCATCTTCCCAATCCCAACCCTTGCGATCTTTTAAGTCTCCGCTGTCACCAAAGTATTTCACGACCTCTTCAAGGCTCAATATAAATATTTTGTCGATTGTTGCGGCGCCTCCGTTTGTTCCATACCAAGGGTTATTATTATTCATTATCCTTGTTTCAGCTATCCGCGCCTGTTCCTCTTGGCTGAAGCTGTTATAAAACTCTCCGTTAAGATATTGCCTCAATGAACAGGTTTCCCATGTTACGTCGGCTAATGATGCGTTATAACGTCTCCGTTCTATTATTCCATCGCTTAGTATCAACGCCTTGCCGTCCTGAACGTCCAGCGCCCGCCATGAGTATTTACCAAACTGAATTGCGTCGCCGACTTTAATTTCCGGCGCCGCTTGATCATCTGGCGTTCTACTGTCCGCAGCTTTTTGGCTATCCGCTTCAGGGGGCGCTTTGGCGAGTCGGCTCATCAATTCTTCGATAATGGGGGTGTCTTTCAGACCTTCGTTGTTTTGCGCCAGTCGCGCGATTTCTTCAGATACTTCCGCCCCGACTTGGATAAGCGCGCTCAAAACTTCAGGGTTATTGTTAAATTGAGCGGCAAACATAATAGGAGTCGCGCCATTGTCTATTTTTGCGTTGAAATCCGCGCCGGCTTGGATAAGCGCTTTCATAACTTCAGGATTGCTGTTTCCGCCAGCGGCCATCATTAACGGCGTCAATCCATCGTTCCTTTTCGCGTTGATATCCGCGCCGCCCTTGATAAGCGCGTTCAAAACTTCAGGGTTACTGTTGAATTCAGCGGCTAGAATCAGAGACGTCGAGCCGATGTTCATTCTCGCGTTGACGTCCGCCCCGCCCTGAATAAGCGCGTTTATAACTTCGGGTTTATTGCTATGTTGAGCGGCAAACATAATCGGAGTCGCGCCCATGTCCATTTTTGCGTTGACATCCGCGCCGGCTTGGATGAGAGCGCTCAATATTTCAGGGTTATTGCTATGTTGAGCAGCCAACGTCAGCGCTGTCGCGCCCCTGTCCGTTTTTGCGTTGACATCCGCGCCGGCTTGAATAAGCGTGTTTAAAACTTCGTGGTTATTGCTATGTTGAGCAGCCAACGTCAGCGCTGTCGCGCCACTGTCCATTTTTGCGTTGACGTCCGCGCCGGCCTGAATAAGCGTGTTTAAAACTTCGTGGTTATTGCTATGTTGAGCGGCAAACATAATCGGAGTCGCGCCCCTGTCCGTTTTTGCATTGACATCCGCGCCGGCTTGGATGAGAACGCTCAATATTTCAGGGTTATTGTTATATTCAGCAGCCAACATCAGCGGCGTTATGCCACTGTCCATTTTTGCGTTGACGTCCGCGCCGCTCTTAATCGCCGCCTCAATTTGCTGAAGCGTTCCCTCAAAGCACAGTCTGAAAAATTCTTCCGCGCTTATTGGCGGCGCCGTCGTCTCCGGTCCGGCTGTTTCTTTTTTTGTTAAGATAAAAGTTTCTTCACCGGATAATGACGTTAATGACAATTTGTTTCCGGTAATCTCAAATTTTGCTGATATAGTTTCTTCTTCTACTGTGATTTTTATTATGTTTCCATCGGTAACGTATGCGCCATCCTTAGTTCTTCCTTCCATACGAATAGCAAACGTCCCGTCTCTATAAAAAGTATATTCTAAACCATTATCGAAGACCCATAAGCCATAAAATTCGTCTTGCAATGTAGCTGTCTGCGCGGGGGGCGCCGGTTGCGCTCCGGCGAGCTTGCTCTTCAGTTCTTCGATAATGGGGGTGTCTTTCAATTTTTCGTTCTTTTGCGCCATTTCCAGATCGCTTTCGGACACAACGGCGCCGGACGTCAGCAAAAGCGACGCGACTTCAGGCTCCTTTGTTTCCGTAGCTAAATTCAAAGCCGTCCAGTTTTCGTTGTCTCTCGCGTTAACGTCCGCTCCGGCTTGGATAAATAGTTTCAAAATCTCGGCGCTATTGTTGTATTGAATTGCATACATCAGCGGCGTAGCGCCGTTGTTACTTTTTGCGTTGATATCCGCGCCTCCCTGAATAAGCGCGTTCACAAATTCAAAGCTGCCTTTGACAATAGCCAGTAGCAAAGGCGTAGTGCCGTCTTTATTAATTGCGTTGGCGTCAGCGCCGGCTTTGATAAGAGCATTCAACATTTCGGGAGTATTTTTGAAGTGAACAGCCAACATCAAAGCCGTCCAACCGTTTTTATCCTTTGCGTTAACATCCGCGCCCTCCTCAACGAGAATATTCATAATTTCCGGATTATCACCGTATTGAGCGGCATACATCAACGATGTCGCCCCGTCGTTATTCTTCGCGTTGACGTCCGCGCCCCCCTTGACGAGAATGTTTAATATTTCTGGGTTATCACAGTAATGAGCCGCATACATCAACGATGTTACCCCGTTGTTGTCCTTTGCTTCGGCGACGGCGCCCGCTTTGATAAGCGCGTTCAAAACTTCAGCGTTGCTTTCGACGATAGCCAGCATCAATGCCGTAACACCGGCATTATTGACAGCTACGACGTCCGCTCCGCTTTCAATAAGAGTTCTCGAAATTTCAGGGTTTTTGTTATATCGCGCTGCAAACATTAACGCGGTCCAGTCTTCGTCCGTCTTAGCGTTAACGTCCGAACCGGCTTCGATAAGGATGTTTAAAGACTGGGGATCGGTGTTATACCGGGTAGCCAGCATCAACGCCGTCCAGCCTTCGTTCATCTTAGCGTTGATGTCCGCGCCCCCCTCGACGAGGGCTCTCAAAGCTTCAGGTTTATTGTTGTGTTGAGCAGCCAACATCAACGGTGTTTCGCCGTTCGCGCCTTTTGCGTTGACGTCCGCGCCTGCCTTAATAAGCGCGTTCAAAACCTCCGCGCTGTTTCCGGCGGCAGCCAGCATCAGCGGCGTTCCGCTGTGATTATTCCTTGCTTCGATGTCCAAGCCCGTCTGAATCAGAATGTTCAATACATCCGCGTTGTTATATCTGGCGGCAAACGTTAATGGCGTCCAGCCGTCGTTGTCTTTTACATTTACGCTCGCGCCGTTTTGGATAAGGACGCTGATAACTTCAGGATTGCTGTTAAACGTTGCGGCAATCAGTAATGGCGTCGTGCCGTCGTCCATTTTCGCGTTAACGTCCACGCCCCTCTTAATTTCAGCCTCAATTTGCTGAGGAGTCCCGGATTTGCACAGTTCGCTAAATTCTTTCGCGCTCATGGGCGGCGTTTGCATAAGGGGCGGCGCCGTCGTCTCCGGTTCGGCTGTTTCTTTTTTTGTTAAGATAACAGTTTCTTCGTCGGCTAATGACGTTAATGACAATTTGTTTCCGGTAATATCAAATGTTGCTGATATCGTTTCTTCTTCTACTGTGATTCTTATTATGTTTCCTTCGGTGACGTATGCGCCATCAAAAGTTCTATCTTTCAGGCGAACAGCGAACGCGCCGTCTCTATAAAAAATATACTCTGAACCTTCATCGTTAAGCCACGAACCATAAAACTCGTCCTGCAACGGCGGCGTCTGCGCGGGAGGCGTTGATTGCGCGGGGGCGAGTTTACTCTTCAGTTCTTCGATAATGGGGGTGTCTTTCAAGTGTTCGTTGTTTTGCGCCAATTCCAAGTCTTCTTCAGATACGATCGCGCCGGACGCCAGCAAAAGAGACGCTATCTCTGCGCGACCTAGCTTTATGCTAATCTTCAACGACGAGTCGCCGTCGTTATCTTTGGCGTCGACGTCCGCTCCGGCTTGGAGCAGAATTTTTATAACATCCGGGTTTTCGTTTGATTCGGCAGCAATCGTCAACGTCGTGGAATTGTGCCTATTCACGGCGTTGACGTCCGCGCCCGCCGCGAGCAGCGTCGACGCGACTTCCGGGTTGGAAGCGTACATCGCCGCATACATCAGGGGCGTCATGCCGTCGTTATCCTTGGCGTCAACGTTCGCTCCGGCTTGGATAAGGACGTTAAATACTTCGGGATTTCCGTTATTCCAGGCGGCAAACATCAGCGGAGTCCATGCGTTGTCAGTTTTCGCGTTTACGTCAGCGCCGGCTTTGATAAGGATATCTAATACTTCGGGATTTTCGTTACTTAAGGCTGCTAACATCAGGGGCGTCGCGCCGTCGTCCAATTTCGCGCCCACGTCCGCTCCCGCTTTTATCGCCGCCTCAATTTCCTGGGGCGAGCCGGATTTGCACAGCTCAATAAACTCTTCCACGCTCATGGGCAGCGTTGGTTGAGTTCCGGTCAGCTTGCTCTTCAGTTCTTCGATAATTGGAGTGTCTTTCAAGTGTTCGTTGTTTTGCGCTAGTCGCGAGGCTTCTTCAGACACGTCCGCGTCGGCTTGGATAAGAACTCTCAAGACGTCCGGATTACTGTTGCGTTGAGCGGCTATCGTCAGCGCCGTAAGTCCGTCTTTCATTTTCGCGTTGACGTCAGCGCCCGCCCGGATGAGAACGTTTAAAACTTCAGGATTAGCGTTAGACGCGGCGCCCCACATCAACGGCGTTATGTCGTTGCTGTCTTTCACGTTTACTTCCGCTCCGGCTTTGATAAGCGCGCTCAGGATTTCAGGGTTATTGTTATATCGGGCGGCTATCATCAGCGGTGTCATGGTATTGTTCGTCCTCGCGTTTACTTCCGCTCCGGCTTTAATGAGCGCGTCCAAAACTTCAGGAACGCTGTTAAACGCGGAAGCGCATGTCAACGGCGTCCAGCCGTCGCTATCCTTCTCGTTGACGTCAGCTCCAATCTTGATAAGCGCGGTTATGACTTCAGGGTTTTTATTGTATTGAGCAGCCATAAGCATCGCTGTCGAGCCGTCGTTCGTCTTAGCGCTAATGTCCGCGCCCGCCTTGATAAGAATGTCCAAAACTTCTGGATTGTCGCTGTTTTTAGCGGTATGTATCAATGGCGTCGCTCCTGAATTGTCCTTTACGTTTACGTCCGCACCCGCTTTGACAAGCGCGTCCAAAATGTCCGCGCTCCTTCCAAATACGGCGCCCATCAAGAGCGGAGTTCCGCCGTCATTATTCTTTGAATTGATATCCGAACCCGCCTGAATCAGCGCGTTCAAAACTTCAGCGTTATTCCCAATAGCGGCAAGCGCCAACGGCGTCGAACCGAGGTTATTGACAGCGCCGATGTCCGAGCCGCCCTCAATAAGAACGCGCGCTACTTCAGGGTTTGGATTGTATCTTGCGGCAAGCGCCAACGCTGTCCAGTTTTCTTTCATTGTAGCCTTGACATCCGCTCCCGCGTTGATAAGTTTACGCGAAAATTCAGGGTTATCATGTCTTGCAGCGTACATCAAGGGAGTGCTACCGTCGTTATCTTTAACATTGATATCCGATCCGGCGTTGATAAGGATATCCAATATCTCGACGCTGTCACCTTGAGCGGCTCGCATCAACGCCGTATTGCCAAATTTGTCTTTCGCTTCGACGTCTGCGCCACTCTTGATAAGAACGTTCACAACTTCGGGATTATCGCCGCGCCGCGTCGCTAGCATCAACGCCGTGCTGTCAAATGTGTCGCGCGCGTTGACGTCCGCCCCGCCCTTGATCGCCGCCTCGATATCCTGAATAGCGCCTGAATCACACAGTTTAAAAAAAACTTCCGTACTCATTGGCGCCGTCGTAGTGGGCGGCGCTTGCGCCTCCGGTTCGGTTGTTTCTATTTTTGTAAAGATAACAGTGCCTTCACCGGCTAATGATGTTAATGACAATTTGCTTCCGGTAATTTCAAATTTGGCGGATATTGATTCTTCTTCTACAGTGATTCTTATTGTGTTTCCTTCGATGACGTATACGCCGTCCGCCGCATTTTCTCCCAGACGGACGGTAAAAGCGCCATCTCTTGAAAAAATATACTCTAAACCTTCATCGTTGACCCATGAGCCATAAAATTCGTCTTGCAACGGCGCCGCATCCGCGCTTATGAGCGCGGTCAACATCATAAACGCGCATATAAATAATATCGTTAGTTTTTTCATGTTTTTTCCTTCCATATAAATATTGCCTTAACGGGACGATGTGGGCATCGTCCCCTACGACGCTGTTATACAGATCTCCTTCACTATCTTATTCAAATCCTTTATTTATTCAGCCTATCGGTACACTATTGTGGTACAGCTCATCGGGGCATATATCTTGACCGTGTACCCATTCAATGCTTAATCCCGCAGGCTTAACCGTGTTAAAAACAGCAAGGGTCTTCAATTCGCAAAACGGCTTGAAGTCAAGATATGGCTTTACATCAAACATTCTTTTTTCGCCATTATTGAATGTCACAAGCAAACAATAATCAGCTTGCGGAATTACATTTACAGCTTTTGGACGTATCATAAAATCACCTCAACCCCTCTATTTTTATGATTTCACCGTTCTCATTCCATGCTGTCCAAGCGGCATTAAGCTCATCGGTATGAAGCATACACCATGCCTCGACAAGTTTGTTTTGTTTTTTTGGTAATTCACCGGCAATAATGTTTCCCTCAAAGTCATAAACGCACTCATATTCGGCATATTTGGCATGTAAATGCGGCATATTGTGTTGGGCGCTTATTTCCTTGTATATATAAATAAGTATACCGTAAAACTGTGATATTATTGGCATTTGCAAGATCCTCTCCATATCTTTAATTTCTGTAGTTTTCTAACACAATTTTGATCTTGTGTTGCCTCGTGTTGAAGCCTGAACGGGACGATGTGGGCATCGTCCCCTACGAACCTTCCTTTTCTTTTACTAACCGCAAACCACTGCCTTTAATACGTCATTGTTCCATATTTATACTTGTGCGTAAGGGACTTCTTTTTTGTCGCGACGCCAGTTATTTTTGACTTCGTTACCGTAGTTGTCCTTTCTAGCCCGTAACCCATGATGCTCCCACCGACCTGTCGCTCGTAGACGTTCCCTTGGTCGAGTACCCGCCCTCTGCTGTCCCTGGTGACGTACTTGCTGTAAGTTATGCTCCCCGAGGTCCTGACGTCGGCTGCCGCCTGAGCAAATCCGATATAGCCCATAACGTCGCCGAACATGCCAAAAATCTTTTTTGCAGCGCCTATGTTGCCCATAGGTCCGCTTGGGTTATCCAGTACTATTTCTTTTTGCATTATTTTCTTAGCAAATTCGCTGATTTTGTCCGGCATCTCCGACGCGTTAATCATCTTTGCGGTCGCGTCGTAGGCGGATGCTGCTCTTAGAGAAAGCGGCTTCTCTTTTCGTTCAACCGGCTCGAAATCGTCCAATCTCCTGTCTCTTTCATATATTGTAGTTCTGTCGCCTGCATATTCGTGTTTGCCCCTGTCGTCAAAAGGCAAACTCCACGAATAGCCGTCGGAGTTGTAACGGAAATAGTAACCGCCCACCGTGAACCCCTGCATAGGTTGCGCGTATGGGTCTTTGTACTCTTGAATCGCCCCTCCTTCAATCTCCACCGGACTGCCGCCGAAGGGAACCGGCGTGGGCGGCTGCAAACGGGGATGGGACGAATAAAACTCCGAAAGCTGCTGCTCCAGCTCGTCAATTTTTTCCTGATACATGTTATAAGAATTGTAATAAAGTTGAACCGTGTATTTTCCGTAGACGTGCCAACCGATACCGCCGATGCATCCGTTATAATAATCATCAAAATCGCCTGCTGACAACAAAGGCTTTTCTGAATGGTGTCTGTATGTCATTATACTCACCGACCTCACTACGAACCTCTCGCGCAACATCTCGCAAAGCCACAACATTTCGGGGTCGGTAATATATTTCAGAATTCCGCCGGCTTTCAGCCAGAACTCCTCCATAAGCTGCTTGTTTTCGTTGTACCACGCCTCGTCCATATCGGTAAGTCGGATGGCGTAGCGCTTGCAGAGGTCGAATATAAGCCCGATATCGCTTTGACATTGCTTGTAAAATCGGATCATGTAGCGCATTTTAGCTTCTTTAATTCTGTCGGTTAAATCTTGGTAATGCCTATCAAGCGAGCGTCGCTCCTCAAGAAGCTCCGCGTTCATCAACCATATACCAAGGCGCTTCATCTCATCCTCAATCCTCTTCATCCACTCCGCGCATTCCTTATCGCGCTGCTCCTCCATTTGTTTTATTCTATCTTCCATTTCATTGATAATCGCCGTCTCCCTTGCACAAGAAGCATGCCATGTATCCGAAACTTGTTTATCAAATTCTTTGCTCACGTCTTCGTCGAATAGATAATGATTATTTTTCTCTTCGTCATAATATTTATAATGCCATTCAAAGTACTTTTTACGCTGCTGGAAATTGTAATATTTCTCCAAAGTAAGATATGCGTAGTATTGGCGCATATTGTGCATAATTTTCAGTTCTTCAGGCTTGCCTTTCTGGTCGAAGATCTTCCTTTCCAGTTCCCGGAGCTGATCATCAAGCTTCCGCTCCCGATCGCTATGGTCACTCTTAAGATCCCTTTCATAATCCTCCATGGAGTTCATTATGTCCTCGCCGTCGCCAAATGACGGATAGCTCTTTACCGTCAGTTGCATGGCGGGCGAGTCCACCGACTCGTTCACTTCGGCAGTATCCACGTATTTTCTCGCCATTTCGTACAGCAAATCCATAATGTCATCGGTGATTGGGAATTCAGGGAAATTGCTTTGGGTGTCGCCTTCGTATTTCAATTCGTCTACCGCTTCGAAATAACTGAAGAACATCCCAATGGTAAGCTCGTCGAAGTAATCCCGCGTGGATTTAAAGAGCGTCTCGGCGGCAAGAACGCTGTTGCCGTCCTTTAAGTGGCACATGGTCAATATCTGGTAAGCCTGCCCGCATTCGGGGTTGACTTCAAGCGCCATCAGCGCGAACTCCCTTGCCGCGTCGTATAATTCCATGTCAAGGTAGGTCATGCCGATGTTGATGAGGATAAGTGGGTTGCGCGGCTCGAATTCCAGGGCGGCGAAGTAGAAAAAGAGCGCGTCCATGGGAGATTGTTCCCCCAACAGTCCCGCGTAGTTGTTTAACACAAGTGGGTGCGGGTATACCGACACAGCCAGTCCTGCCGTGTTCATCAGCCCCGGAGTGACGCAGTCGAATATCGTAGCCGAGACCATATCGCCGGCAACCGAGAGCGCCCATTCGGCTGCGGCTTTCTCGTCGTCGAGGTTATAGCCTTCCATTGCCTCGCTGGGGCGCAGTTGATCGTACTTGTAGCCCATAGCATTGCTGTCTCCGGATACGACATCTTCTTCAGGTTCGTCTGCTCCCTCGGAAGTACCAATACCCCGGAAATAATCGCCCAACGTTCCTTCCCGCGCCATTTTCTGCATTTTTCGCATATTTTCAATAGCTGCTTCGTCCATTGGCGATCCGGCTTTACGAGTAGCGTCAACTATTCCGTCAATGTCCATGCTAATGTACATTGCGGTCATTTGTTGTATCATTTCGTCGGATATTGCAACCGCGCTGCCGGCTATGTAGCCCCTGTTTATTCGCGCCACGCGGTCTGCAATAATGCTGAACGCTTCATTGTACTTAAAACCCGGATACGCTTTTAGCTCAGCCATCACCGGGCGTTCCCGCGCATCTTCTGATTCGTTTCGCGGCGGGCGCGAGTCACCAGACATCCTGTCCTCTATTGTACCTATTTGGGCAAAGCCGCTCGACACGATGCCCGCTATGTCTGCGGACGCCTGTACTCCAACGGAAGCTATGTTCGCGGCGGCGGCCCGGTCTACGGACAACGTTATCAATAGCGCAAATGTACATAATAATATTGCAGTTGTTTTTTTCATTCTGTTTTCTCCCTTTTGTCGCCGTTTATCGCCTGTGTTTAGTGCGTCCCCGAAGCGGGCGGTCACTGACGGGACCGTTCCGGCTGCGCCGGACGGACCAGGTTGTCCGAAAATCGAACGAAATTGTTTCGCGACCACAATATATTGTATATTTAATGTGAATAGAACACTATATATTGTGGTTAAATGAAGCGCTTGAACAATTTTCGGACGACCTCGGGCGGTCCTTAACAGGACCGTTCCGGCAGCCCTTCGCTACGCTCAGTGGCCGTCACACGCAAATGCCGCCCCTACAACGCTCAGTGGTCGTCACACACCCACCCTACAAGGATCTTTACACGCGCTCCTGCAAATATATCCACAAAGCGGGGCGGACGCCGCCTCGGTTGAAGTGGACATCGTTGCCAATGACGTTGACTTTGCCGTTATGGAAAACAACGGCGGCACTAGAGCTATTTGCGCCGGGTGACCGCAGCCAGTGCCAGGAAGCCGCTCCCTCGTCGTTGTGGGCAATTCGAGCGGAATTATATTGGTCGTCTATGTCTTCAGTATTGTCCGGTCTGTTCATCAATTGTCCGCTGTCGCCAAAGTATTTGACTACCTCTTCAAGGTTCAACAAAAATATTTTGTCGACTGTGGCGGCGCCTCCGCTCGTCCCATACCATTGGTTGTTATCATTTGTTAATCCCGTTTCTGATATACGAGCCTTTTCATCTGCGCTGAAGCTGTTGTAAAACTCTCCGTTAAGATATTCGCGCAGTGTGCAGGTTTCCCATGTCACATCTGTATATGACCCGTTATACGCGTTTGTCTCTGTTAATATTCCATCGCTCAGCAACAAAGCCCTGCCGTCCTTTATCTCCAGCACCCGCCAGTCGTTTGCGCCAAACCGGACAATGTCGCCCTCTTTCATTTCTTCTGTAGCGGAAGCTATGTTCGCGGCGGCGACCCAGTCTACGGCCAACGTTATCAATAGCATAAATGTACATAATAATATTGCAGTTGTTTTTTTCATTCTGTTTTCTCCCTGTAATCGCGTTATTATGTATTTGTAGCTGTCTTAATAATTCTACAAATAGTCTTTATCAAAATGTTCGTCCATCTGTTCGCTTGTAACGAAACCGATCAGTTTTCCGCTTTCGTCCGCCACATAAAACCATCTAACGTCATCCATGTCGTAATGATGGCGAAGCCGCCCCTCATGGTCGGAGTCGAAAAGTACAATTGTCCCTGCGGGCGCCTCAATTCTTTGAGCGCCTACCTTTGGTTCAAGATACAGCGAGATTGGCGTTTTAACCTCACGAGACCATGCGTAATCCTCAGAAAACCAGCCAGACTCTGAAAAATTCTCTCCGACCTGGTAATGCGGTGGCCTTCCCTTTGCGAAGTATTCCAACGCATGCTTGTCATAATCGCTTAACGGCTCACTCTTGACGAATCTGGCGCTAATATACGGGTTGGCATATTGGAAGAGTGGCATTTTATTGGTTTGGTATATTATGTCGCCAAACGCGTCGATGTCGAACAGGATTCTATACCACTCCGAATTGTCGCTCTCATCCCTGACGGGGACGGATGCTACAAGAAAGCAGGCGCCGCTGTTTGTCTGCGTATAGGCTTTCCCTTTGACGCTTGGAGCGGAACGAATGTTAACATTATCGCCCGTCACAACGACCCTTATGACGCCCTGTTCTCCGGTTAGCATAAAAACGTCATACGCGTCGCCTGGCGAACAAAACACAAATATAAACATTAATATCGATACTATTATTTTCATGATATTCTCTCCTATTTCACTCTCGTTCTGCCGGTTTCCACAAGCTTCCCGTCCTTCAATTCCCACGTAACAGTTTCCTCTGAGTCATCGTCGTCAAGTCTTACGTCTAAAGCCTTGAAAATCATTAATTTTCCATCCGTCCACTTGTGATACTCTATACGATAGCTGGAAGCGCCGTCTTTAGCAAATGAAGAAATCCATTCATTGTCTTTATCTACTTCAAGAGACAATACTGCGCTCAAATCCGCATCATGGACAAACTGTTTTGTGTCCTTATCCCAGAGCCAGCAGATATATGGAGTATTCGGTCCTGGGGGAGGGAATGCAACTATTCGTATGTCGCCGTAACCGTCGAAGTTCATATCTTCAACAATTACTTCGGGATTTTCATATTTATGAGTACTAGCGTTATCTCCATCGTTGAATTCGCTTGTTACAAGCGTTTGGATAATTCCGCCGGTTTTGGCGTCAACAATCGTAATCGTTTTTGTATAGCGCCAGTATTCATCTTCGAAAGTTTCAAGCCTGAAAATAAATTCGTCCATGTCCGGATTTATTCGTTTCGTTACCTCGGTTGTTAAGGTTTCTACCGTCCCTGCTAAGACCGGAGAAACTCCGGTAAATGATAGCGTTGACGACAGTATTAAAGTTGCCAGTATTGATGTTATGAATAATCTTTTCAAAGTAACTTCCTCCTTTTAAAATTCTTTCATTTCACTTTACTCTTCAGTTTCTCAACAATGTCGGTGTCTTTTAGGAGATCGTTGTATTGCGCAAGCAAAACGTCTCTTGCGGCTACTTCTGCGCCGGCTTCCAGCAAAAGCGATACGATTTCAGGCTCTCTTGTCCCAGCGGCAACAAACATCGCCGTAGGCGCCTCGGTTTGCGCGTTAACATTCACGCCTCCGCTAATAAGAGTTTTTAAAACTTCCGCGTTGTTCTTCACGGTGGCAATTGCCAACGCTGTCGCGCCGCTGTTACTCCGCGCGTTGACGTCTGCGCCTGCTTTAATAAGCGCGTTTAAAACTTCGGGATTATTGTTGTCTTGAGCGGCATACAACAACGGAGTAAAGCCGTATGCCATTTCTTTGGCGTTGACGTCCGCGCCTGCTTGAATAAGCGCGTTCAAAACTTCAGTGTTGCTTTTGGCGCTAGCGGCTAACATCAACGCCGTTAAGCCTGTGTTTCTTTTCGCGTTGACGTCCGCGCCCGCTTTAATAAGCGCGATTGAAAACTCAGGGTTGCTGTTCTCGCCACATGCATACATCAACGGCGTAGTTCCGTCTTTGTCTTTTGCGTTGATGTCCGCGCCCGCTTCGATAAGAACTCTCAAAACTTCAGGGTTGTTGCTCTCGCTGGCAGCCATTATCAGCGACGTCGAGCCGTTGTCCAGTTTCGCGTTGACGTTAGCGCCCCCTTTGATAAGAACTCTCAAAACGTCGGGATTGTTTTCGGAAGAAACATAAATCAATACAGTCATTCCGCCGGATTCACTCAATACCGCGTTTACATCGGCGCCCTGTTTGATAGCAGCCTCAATCTCCGAAATCGCGCCGGATTGGCACAGTCTGAAAAACTCCGCTACTCTCACGTCTGAAACGGTATGTTGAGGCGTTGGCTGCGTATCGGGCGCCTGCGCGCTGGCTGAATTGTCATTTGCAGTTTTCAAATTGAAGGTTTCCAGCATATTATAGCCTTCTTCGATATCGTTTATTACGCTGAAAAATAGAATATTATTCTCAAATTTGAATACAAAAGCGCGGCGCTCGCTCCCCTCGATTTCAAACTGAAACGTGAGTCCCGTTCCAGCTTCTCTCATATTTTCGCCGTTCAGCTCTTTCATTAAACTATTCGCGGCTTCATCTAAGGACATAGCTTCGCTGTCGAAAGCGGAAGCGGTAAGTCCCATTGATTCTCCCGGAGCGGCAAAAGCGTAGGTGTTGCTTTCTTTGTGATAATTCACTTGCCAACCTTCGGGCGTGTCGATTACATAATGCTCAAATAGTTCCACGACCTTGGCTTCGGAAGAGGCGCCAAATACCGTAACAACGATAAACAATGCAGCTAAGACAAAAACAAACGTTCTTTTATTCATTTATATATTCTCCTTTATGCAGTTCCTATTTAACCGGGACCGGGTTAACCGCGCCTGTGCGTCCGTTATAACCGAGCGCATACGCGAGTTGACCGCCGGATGTTTTCAACCAGACAGCCGCGCGCGGTACACTTTCCGGTATCTGCGTGCGAAATTCTAGAACGTCGTTTGGACCGAGAGTAACAGAGAACAATTCGCGACCGAGTTTGAGGTTCTCCCAGTCGTCGGACTCCGCAATCGCGTAAATCTTCGCTTCTTCCACGCCGCCCGCGAACCATATCCAGATTACCTCCTGCTCGACGCCATATTCGTCGTCGAATTTAATGAAATTTTTTCCATTCTCAAAGTCAGGCATATGCTCTCTGAAGAAGACCGCATAGTCGATGTAAAAAGGCTTGTCGTCTAAATGTCCTACAGGAATCAGCTTATATTCGTCGTCTGTATACGTCTGTTCACGCGTTTTGCTGTATGATTCGCGGAGATTGTTTAAGTCCCATTCGCCCTCGTATTTCCACCACCAGCCGTCGCCGCCCCATATTGCGCCCTCGTCCGGAAGATGGATTTTCCATGGGCGTGGAGTGCTGTCGTCATAGATGTAATCGCCAATTTGTATTTCGATTGTTTTTGCTGGTTCGTATTCTATCTTAACCATGCTGGCGTTTATGATTTCCGTTGCTGTTGCCGTAGACGCCGTCGCCGGAACAACCTCTCCGCCCTCCCACCTCAAGACCTCGCGACAGACGAGCGTTAACAGTCCGTCCGAATTCACGCTCCACTCGCCGGTGATGAAACGCTCCCGCGTTTCGCCGTCCATCTCGTTGGCGGCGTATATAAATGTAGAGTCTTCCAGAAAACATAATCGCTGAGACCAACCGGAACCCAATACAGGGCTTGCGTGCCACATTCCCCCGGTAAGCCGAGAATCTCGCTCCTCGCCGCTTTCTTTGGGGCTTCCCGCCGCGCATTCATTTGGTATTAGTAGCGCCAGCATTAGAAATAATACACATATAATTATTGATACTGTTCTTTTCATATTATCCTCCTTAAATACAGTGGTCAGTGGACAGTAAAAACCAAAGCCAAAGACACTTTTTATTGTTTAATTATATTAACAAATAATGCGTCAAGACGCTGCGCGAGCTTCTATGGTCACTGACAAGACGCGCCCGTTTTCATCGAAGGAAACGCCTAAGTGGTTAAACTCGTTATCCCAGTACCAGGAGTCCTTGTTTTCAATATGCGGTTCTCCCAGAAGCTTCTTTACCGAATTTTTATCGTCGTGTCCAATGCGTATCAAGCCTATTAACGCTCCATTTCGTTTAGCGGTACATGTAATAAAATAATTAACTGCCAACGATAGATGGCTTTCCATTGTCCCTTCCGGCTCGGGTAGATATTCGTAAAACGTAGCTTCAAAATCCGGCGTTGCAACAGAAGTGTATATAACGTACATGCCTAAAAATTCAAATGCATTGCGCTCAATTTTTGCTTCGCCCAATTTGCTGACGATCTCTGGTAAATTTGCGCCGACGCTCATTACACTGTAAGAATTAAATCCAAGCCAGGCGGAATTTTTCCTCTCGTCAGGCTCGTAATGCTCGACTGAAATATCTTCGGCTTTTACATAGCCTACAGGCTTACTAAAATTCGGGTCTGCGGCTATGTAGTACAAGCCCTTGGGTTCCATGCCGACAATCCTGACGTGCGTTCCCTGTTCATAACGCCCAATAACGGGAGTCCTGGAAAGTTGCGGATTATCCTCAAAAATTTCAGTTCTATTCTTTATTGAACAGACCGGGCTGAGCGGAATAAAACCGCTCTTGACCATTGTGTCGAATTCGTTAGTATTTGGCGCCACGTTGTACGAGTAACCTCTTCCGACCGGCGTAGCCAGAATTCGCTCAATATCGTCTTCTTTCAGCGGGGAAATATTTGCAAAATCAGCTCTGACATAGGCGACGTTAGCAACAAAACGCTTATCCCAATCGCATAGCGGCTCAATTTTTCCAAAGTCGGGCGCGGGCAGTACGATTTTGTACCACTGCGATTTGTCGTCATCTAGGGTAATAGACCATTTTTCCGCGAAGAAAACGTCGCCTGTGTTCATCTGCGCAACGACTCTTCCGGCTGCGCGGGGTTGAGGTCGCAGGTTAACGTTGGTTCCATTAATTGCTAAACGTACATAACCCGCTTTTTTGGCAGCTTCAATTCTTAGCGTCGTCAAGATACGCTCCAAGTCGTCTTTTTCAAGCGGAGAAATTGTCGCGAAATCCTCTCTTACAAAGACTGCATTGCTATTGAAGCGCGAATCTTTCTCCGGGAGCGCTAAAATAGTATTTGATCCGGCTTCTACGGCAAGCGTTATTTTGTACCACAGCGACTTGTCGTCGTCATTAATAACCGGATTCTTTTCCGCGATGAAAATGTCGCCCGTGTTCATTTGAGCAACGACGTTTCCTGCTACGTGGGGCTGAGGTCGCAAGTTCACGTTGGTTCCTTTTATTGCGAGCCGGACGAAACCGTCAATGTTCATGTCGTCGCGAGGAAGTTCTTCTATGAGCTCCGGGTATGTTCTTTGCGTCACCTGAGCGGCTCTCCCGATAATATCTTTCGCATTGGCGACCGGTCTCTGTGTAAGAATGTTCAAAAGCGCCGCTTCGCGATTTTTCTCCGTAGCAAAAGTCAATGCGGTTCTACCTTCGTTATCTTTTGCGTTTACATTCGCTCCGGCTTGGATAAGGATGTTTAAAAATTCCATATTGTTCGCGCGTGGCTTTCCGTCGCCCCACTCATTTTCTAAAACGGCTAAAATCAACGGTGTTGCGCCGTCGTTATTTTTCGCGTTGACGTCTGCTCCTGCCTTGATTAGCGCTTTCAAAACTTCGGGATCATCGCCATACTGGGCTGCCCGCATTAACGGCGTCCGGCCATTGTTATCCTTTGCGTCCACCTCCGCGCCAGATTGGATAAGAATGTTTATAATATCCGCATTGACGCTGACAGCTCCAATCAAAGCTGTTTTACCATCTTCGTCTTTTGCATTAACGTCCGCGCCGGCTCGAATAAGGGTTCTCAAAAACTCCGGATTAGTGTCCCGGTCGCCCCAATTCACATAATCCGCAACGGCTAACATCAACGCCGTTGTGCCAAATTCGTCATCTTTTGCGTTCACTTCAGCGCCTGCTTGTATAAAGATGTTCAATACTTCAGGATCGTTTTCCAAACAAGCTGCAGCCATAAAATTTGTCCAGCCCTCTTTATCTTTAGCGTTGACATCAGCGCCGGCCTTGATAAGTACACTCAAAACCCCTTTTTTATCTATTCCTCTTTCTCTTTCCCAAAGGACTACCTTCAGCGGCATCCAGCCGTAGTTATCTCTTGCGTTAACGTTTGCGCCTTGTTTGATAGCCGCCTCAATTTGCTGCGGTGTTCCTTCTCTACACAGTTTAAAAAATTCTTCCACGCTCATAGCCGCCTCAGCACGCGCCGTCAGCAGCATAGATATACATATTAAAATAAGTAACGACGTTATTTTTTTCATAGTTCTTCCTCAATACGTCTTAATTCTGGGAATTATTTCACTTGTGGAGCAGCTATTATCGTCGGGGGAGGCAGCTTTTGAATAATCGAAAACGGACAATTGCGCACTTTCGTATTCTTTTTCCGAAACTTCTTTGCCTTCCCAGAAATACTGATAAATCGGATCCCCTGCGGCGTCATATTGAACGTTAGAATTGTTTTCCGCGCCGTAGTTTCCCTTATATAGTAGCGTAAATTTACCGTCTTGTATGCGGTAAATCTCGTCGTAGTATACGTCCATACGTCCGCCGCTGATAGCAAACTGGTTTTGCCGTTCAATATAGGAAAAACCGCCTTGTGAAAACCTAAGAACTTCCAGTTTGCCTTCCCATACAGTGCATAAAACGGCGCCTTCAAAGCCCAATCCGAAATTAATCCACAATTCGGGGATATCGTCGTCATTAATGAGAATCAGCGAATAACTAGACATAGTAGGCTCAGTGGCGGGATTGTCATTGATATAATCAATATACAATTCCTTCCAATTGTCATTATCAGCGGCGCCATATGCGTACGCCGGAAGAAGCAGGATAAGAAACAACAGAACGGGTATAGATTTACGTAAATATCGCATTATTCATCCTCCAATGTTTAAAACTACAACGATACCGATTAATATTTTTTTCATCATTTTCATAATTAATCCATCCTTTTTTATTATATTCTTGCGTCAGCTTCACATTTGTGAAGAAACGTACAAATCTCTTGTTGTCGTTTAGTTCTAGCGTCTACTAATTTCATAAATCCGCGCATTCTTTGCACATATCGCTTTCGTCAAGAATGCAATAACATTTGTCGCAAACCACCCGTTTGCACGCAGGGCAGCGGCTGAACCAGTTCAGCGCCTCCTTATTCGCCCGCTCATAAGCTGCTGCATGTTCGCTCTCGCGCACTCCAGAACAACACTCTCCCTCCGTTTCGGATTCATATGGGACGCTTTGATGAGGGCTTCCACAAATATCGCAATAGAAAGTAAAGCGGTAAACGCCCCCTTCCGATTCGTCGGTCATTTTTGTTGTGATTGGTTTTAGCATTAAATCACTCCCCCCTATATTAATTAGTTGCGTTCAATTTCGGCTCGGTATTTAATTGTCTTGGTCATATAAATAAAAGCCGTTTTTGTGTATACAATATTACACAAAGCGGCTCTTTTTGTTTATCATCCTAAGGATGATATTTCCAAAATCGCGTAAAAAGCCACATCATACTAAGTATTACATGACCACTTAAACCATTTATAACACTGTGTATACGCAATTATTGAATTGTATGTTCCAATTTGCTCTTTTTTATAAGCTCAACGTACAGCATAAGCTCATCTTTTGACGTCACGCCCAGTTTTGAATACAAATGTCTGTTGTGCGTCTTAAGGGTGCTTAAGCTGATAAACATAATTTCCAAAATTTCGTTGATGCTTTTTCCATCAACATAATGGCGGAAAATCTCCGATTCTGTCTGCGTCAGCGTTTTTATACGCGAGATAAAATCGCCAAATAAGTAATCAGGGATAGGTCTGTCCTTTTCATGTAATTCCTTCATTTTTTCGATCAATTGGTCAATCTCTACGATATTTGTTTTTACAGACAATCCGCTTTCGCCGGAGTTGGCAAGTTTATCAGTTATTGGCTTGACATAACGATTGGAAAGAAACACAGAAGCTATAATTCCAATTGCCATCAACGTTAAAAGCGTAAGAGCAAAACGAATT
>Ga0099364_10005134_pt1 | contig 19551 bp, 11 predicted proteins | sample TergutTh196P3_FD_73070 | JGI IMG/M metagenome (GOLD analysis project Ga0099364, IMG submission 73070) | Microcerotermes parvus P3 segment gut microbial communities from Pointe-Noire, Republic of the Congo - Th196 P3 | ecosystem: Host-associated > Arthropoda: Insects > Digestive system > Gut ... | reverse complement strand
TGGAACTACAACGAACGCAATCTGACCAAACGCGGCGTCAACCAGCTCAAGGTTTACACGTCCTTCACGGCGGAATTGCCGCCGAAACCGCCGCAACCTGCCGAAGGCGGTCAGCCCGGACGCGGCGGTGCCAGAGGCGGTGGTGGTGGCCAGCAGGAAGACCCGACGCACTATCTCATCGGCGAGTTCAATCTGCGCCAGGGCAGCAGTGACGGTCCGCAGATACTGACGTTTCCCGCCCAGATCAACGACCGTCCCGTCACGCCCAACGACCGGCGGGGCCGTTACCTGATCTTTGAAATCCTGTCCAACCACAACGGTGTGACCTTCCCGATTCCCGAACCGGAGGAACCCAAAGAAGGTGAAGAAGCACCGGAACCGCAAACATTCGATGACAACGCCTTTGTCGGCCTGTCCGAAGTCAAGGTGATTCACCAGGTGCGAAGCGGCGGCTTGTATGAGGTTGAACCGCTTGTCGTCGCGAAGTTTTCCAGCGAACTGGTCGCGCGCACGCACGAGCGCAGCGTGAAACACCTCACGGACGGCTCCGGGCTGTTGCGTCCCGAACGCGGCTGGAACCGTCAGGGCATGCCCTTCTACATGGGTGGCGTTTCCTACACGCAAACCTTTGACCTGGGCACAAAATCCGACAGCAAGTACGTCGTGTCGCTGGGCAAATGGCTTGGCAGTGTCGCCAAGGTGATCGTCAACGGCGAAGAGGCTGGACACATCGCTTACGCTCCGTGGGAGTACGACGTTTCGAAGTTCGTCAAGAGCGGCAGGAATGAAATCAGCATCGTGGTCGTCGGCACGCCGAAAAACCTGCTCGGCCCGCACCACAACGGCCCGATGCGCGGATCGGCCTGGCCCAACGCGTTCTGGAATGCCCCGAATGACGGCCCGCCGTCGGGCAGCAGTTACGACGTAATCGGCTACGGCATGTTCGAACCGTTCGTCGTGATCCAGAGATAAAGACGTTCGGCTTTCACCGGAAAATTTGCCGCAAAAAACAACAGCCGGAATAAAGCGCAATGACGGGGTGAATCAAAATGTCCACGATTCGGAAAATCCCGTCATGCAGCCGCGCTACATTCCCGGCTGTTGTTTTGTGATGATGTGTTTCATTTCACAATCCGCAAGATGGGACGGATGGTTTCGCTGTCCGGTTTCACTTCAAAAACCGTTGCCGGGCGTTCCACCTGTTTTTCCCAATCGTTCGGGTCGGTGATTTTTGCCTTTTCTATCGACGACGGCATGAAAAGTACGGTTGCGGCCGATTCCGATGAAACGCCGTACAGTCCCGGCACAACGGCGCGTCGGAATTTTCCTTCGGCGTTGGTCACAAGCGGCGAATTGATCGGATATTTGCGTTGCTCTCCTGTCGTTTTCGAGGTGACGTCAAAATACTCAAAGAACCAAAGCGTCGTGCTGGCAAGCGGTTTTCCGGTCGCATGGTCAAGGGCGGTTCCTTCAATGAGTGTTCCCTTTTCGAGCGTAATCTCGTACTGTTGTATGACTCTTAACAGAGGTCCATCGCCCGTACGTTCTTCAGATTCTTCAAGCGGCGTATCCGGCCCGACTTCGACGTAAAGCGGCTTCGCAGCCCATTCATTGTTTGCGTCATAGACGTTCATCGCGTAATTCATGTTCGATTTGAACTGCATCACAAATTTCCCGTCCGGGTGAACAGAGCCGCCCATCATTCCGAAATTCGAGTTATTGTCATGTGTCAACGCCCGGACGTAAAGATGGCTGAGACTTTCCGGTATTTTGCCGTCAGGAACGACGATCTTTCCGTGGATTGCAATATCCTTTTGAATGCCTGGATCATCGGGCGGGATACGCAAAACCGGTTTGACCGTTTCGCCTTCCTTCACCTGGAAGGCAGCGAATGGTGTCGGTTTGTTTTCGTCCCAACGTGTTGTCCAGAAGTTTTTCGGGAACTCCGTTTGTGGTCTGAAAAACAAATTCTCCGTTGCCGATTTGATGGCCACAGCAAAATTGCCGGGCAAAACGCCTTGTCGGAATTTTCCCTCACGGTCGGTTAATACCTGAGTTTTTGCAAATTTGAATTACGCTTGAATTTACGGAACAATATTGATATTCGCATTACAAATTAACTTTTTATGTACAACAACTATTTTTGTTCTGATTTCGTAGATAGTGCAAAACACGACACATATTATTGTACGAAATATAGTATTTTTGTAACAGATAATAATTATTATCACATTTCCGATTGCGGAAGTGCCGTAAAAACAAGGCTTATTTTAAACTTTGCAAAAGCTTAGGTAATACTTTCGAGCAACAATGATTGTGGTCGTGGTCGTGTTCCGATTGCCAGCCGATCAAATTTGTACAGAATATCCCTGTTTGACGAGCGTACTGCCTGATATGGACGTATTACCGACACCATCGAATCGCGTGTGAAGACAAAAATGTTTAAGCCCTACGACGGAATTGATGGTGACGTTTCAGGAACAAGGGGCAAAGTTCACACTGGAGTACGGCGATATTGATGAACGTTTCTACGATTCACTTCTACCGATGTTACTATTTTCCGTTGCTTTTTGAAAATGGGTTTCCGTAACTTGCCTATAATGCGCATTTGCGATTTGTTCGGTATGTCCCAGCCATTCCGTACAAACATGACTTGAGAACAGGTCAGCAAAATCCGTAGCGCAACTGGCTCTCATGTTTTGAAAAGGTTTCTCCCAAAGAACGATCAAACCGACTTTAGACAATTTCCCATGCAGATCGTCGCCAATGGTTCCTAACCATCGGGCAACTTCCGCCGGGCAGGACTGTCCCGCTAAATTGCCCATGTTAATTTGTTCAACGTAATTGCAAATTGTTTCCGCCGTTTTCTTTGGCATCTTGCCCAGCCAGATCAACATCGTCGCATTACCCTTCCTGGCCAGCCGGATTTGTGCCCGGCGCAGTGAGATTTTCAGGTCGGCCTTTCCTCTTTTCAACAGAAACGAAATAGTCCTGTTCCTAAACATGCAGAAATTCATTATGTTAAAAATGGGAAACCAACTGGAACTGATAATCAATATTTTGCAACTTCTAAACCAATGGTTGATCATTTTGCTCATCATAAAGCCAAGAACTTTGCACAAAACGAATTGAAATTTGTGAAAAAAATCTCACTCCGCCGGTTTCCAGTCGATCAATTGCAATTCCACCTTGGCGAAACCGCGAAATTCGTTGATGACCGGGTGAAACGCGACGTCGATGGGGCCGTCGTGCCGCAGCATCTGTTCGACCCATTCGGCAACACCGAAGGCGACGGCACGCATCGTCTGTTGGTGCTGGCGGAGCGTTGCGCTGAAATGCCGCTGATCGCTACCCATCGTTTTGGGCGGTTCGGCGAGTGTTACACCGCGCGTGCAAATGACAGGCCGCGTGTTGCCATGACCGAACGGGGCAAGTGAATCGATCCGGCGCACCATGTCTGTGTCGAAGGCACTGAACGGGAACTCGGCGTCGATGACCAATTCCGCCGTGCGGAGTTCCGGCGGCAGTTCCGACGCAACGTACTCGCAAAAGGCGTCGCGGAACAGGTCGATTTTGCCGTCTTCGACTCCCAACCCTGCGGCGGCGGCATGTCCCCCCGATCGCACGAGGTACTCGGAACAGGCCGCGAACGCTTCGCACAGGTTGAGGCCGCGAACCGAACGTCCGGACCCGACGCCGGGCTTGTTCTCAAACTTGTCTTTCGAGATCAGCACGACAGGGCGATGGTATTTCTCGCTCAACCTGCCCGCCACGATGCCGATGATACCGGAATGCCACTCGGTACTGGCCAGCACGTAGGCCGGGTCGTCCGGCGAAAACTGCTCTTCGATCTGTTTCGTTGCGGAACGCACAATGTCGCGTTCGAGCTTCTGCCGTGTTTCGTTGAGATTGTTGATGTATGCTGCCAGTTCGGCGGCTTTGTCCGGTTTGTCGGTCACGAGCAGTTCGACGCCGAGTTGCGCCAGTCCCAAACGTCCCGCAGCGTTCAACCGCGGTCCGATGGCAAACGCAATCTGCTCGGAGGTCATCGGTTTGGCCGGGTCAATTTTGGACACTTTCATCAGTTCACGCAAACCGACCGGTGCGTATTGCGGCAGACTGCGTTCGAGTGCAAAACGCACCAATGCCCGGTTTTCGTCGATCAGCGGCATGACGTCGGCCACCGCCCCCAGAGCTGCCAACCCGACCGCCTGCATCAGAAACTCACGCATTTCCGGGGTCACTTTAGGTGGAGGGGTGAGGGACGGGGGGTTAGTATTAAAATCCCTCATCCCTGGCTCCTCATCCCTCGCCCCTTCCTGACACAACGCCCAGGCAACTTTCAGCGCAACGGTTGAGCCACTCAGGTGCGGGAAGGGATAGGGCGGCCCGTATTGCGGGAAGCGTTCAGCAATCATCGGGTGCGTGATTGCCGCCGCGTCGGGCAGTGTTTCGCCCGGCGTGTGATGATCGGTGATGAGCAGTTCGACGCCGAGTTCCCGGGCGGTTTGCGCTTCGTCAATGCTGTTGATGCCGCAATCGACGGTGATCATCACCTGCGTTCCCTGTGCGGCAAGCGAACGAATCGCGTCGTGATTGAGGCCGTACCCTTCGGTCATGCGGGTTGGCACGTAATAATCGACCTGACCGCCGAGCATCCGGATCACCTGTCGCAAAATGGCCGTCGCGGTCATGCCGTCCACATCGTAATCGCCATACACGGTAATCTTGCGGTCATTGCGAATGGCGTCAAGCAACCGCCTTGCCGTCTCGACGCAACCGGGCAATTGTGCCGGAGGCCGCAAATCGGTCAGCTTCGGCTGCAAAAACGCCGCCACCTGTTCCGAACGGCCGACGCCGCGATTGATCAAAAGCTGTGCCAAAAGCGGGTGAATGTGTGCCTGGCGTTCCAGTAAATTGACGTGTTCCCGGTCAAAAGAGCGGATGATCCAGTTTTTCGGCATTGTGTTTTGTTCGTTTCTTCACCAAGGCACGAAGTCCCACGAAGAGATTTGCGTTGAACCCCGGTTTCTGGAACCGGGGAGAAGGTAACCACAGCGTGACCGCTTCGTTCCCGGGCTGCCATTGGCACTATTCAATACGAATCGTCTTGACTTCGTGGGATGCGAAATCGAGCGAATCGCCGACCGGTTCCAGCGGGTCGTCCACCGTGTTGGCGATAGACAGTTTCGCGCGGATTTGGCCCAGACCCGCAACGGTTGCCGGTTGGTCGGACGTATTGAACAGCCGCGCGATCATTGCCCTGTCGCCGCGTGCCGGTTTGATGCTCGTGACAATGACGGACGAATTGTCCAAAACATTTATGCCGCCCGGCGTGCTTAACGGATTCGTGTCCTTCTTCACCGGCACGGCGATGAGCGGCTGGAAAATCTCGCGGGCGAATTTCTGCGAGTCCGTCTGGTTGAACGCCCCGGCATTCGGGCGAATTACATAGCGGAACACGAGCCGACCGGACTGGTCGGCTTTGTAATTGGTTTCCCAATGGTTGTTACAGACCCAACTGTAAATCGTGCCGTTCGGTTCAATGTGTTCCCGCCAGTCCGTGTCCATGTTGTAAGCGTTGGGCTGCAACATCACCGGGGCGAACTGCACCATCGGGGCGTCGAGCGAAAGCCAGTCGATGTTCGCCGTGTCGTTGCCGTAGTTATAGAACCGCTGAATCGTGTAATAATTCCGGTTCGCGCCCGGCAGTTGGTCTTTTTCGACTTCCGGCATCGCCCAGGGAACATCGTAACGCCACTTGCCGTTTTCCAGCGCAAACGGGAACCCGAAGAACATTGCCTCGGGGCGGCGTTCCGGCTTCTTGTCGATAATGTTTGTGAATTCGATGTAACCATCAGTGAGAAAATACCGGCAAATCTGAGTCAGCTTTTCACAATTCGGTGCAGTCGATTCATACGTTCGTGATAAGATGTATGGTCCATTATCAACTGCTTGTATTTGGAGGTCTTTAATTGCCCTGTCACGGTTTTCATTGGCGTTACGTCCAATGATATAAAGCATGTCGTTCAATCCACGGTTGCCATCATCACCTTTATTGACGATGTGAATATCCTCTGCATTTGCATTGGATACAAGCAGATCACCAATCCCACCAGGAACAAGTGTCATCATTTCTTTGATGATTGATTTTGTTGCGGAAGTGGAATAGGCGGAAATATCTGGAAAGCCTGCCGGTACTTCTTCTGCTTTGACAGTTGGTGCCAGTGCTTGATTGGCGGTTTCCAACAACGTAAAACACGCACTCCCAAACGCTGGAACAGACGCTTGAAACGCAAGAGTCCCGTCATAGAGTTTCTGGCACGGTACCCCTTTACCGTCCTTGTCAACCGCACTGTTCCATTTCGCGTCCGTTTTGAGCATCACCCAGTTGTCACGCGGCCAGGACGAGGTGTTGAAGACCTCAATGACATTCGAGTTTTCATCGATGCGGTCGGCGAGTGCTTTTTGGAGCAAATCGTCCACCAGCCTGGCACCGCGCCGGGCGTATTCCTGTTTGTAGGCGTCCTGCTGGACGGCGAAATCGTCGTCTGGTTTGGAAATACTGTTGTAAGCCCCCCAGGTGTGTTCGTCGTACATGAGAATGTCGATCCAGGCGGCGTCGAATCCGGCGAACGGAAACGCTTGCGGTTTGAGCAGTGTCCAGAGCGTTTGCGCCTGCAAAATTTTCTCGTGCGACGCGCGGTTGATCGCCGTCGCTTCGGAGGTGCTCGCGGCACCGTCTTCCCAGTGTCCGGTATAATCGCCGGCCACGACCGGAAGCGCGTCGCCGTAGCGTTTTTCCATTTCGGCCATCGCGTCACTGTTCCGCGAGAGAATCAGCCTGGGATAAACGTATTTTTCGTTCCACGCCTTGACCGCGCCGCTGATATTCGGGTTCGGGCGGCCATTATCGCCTTCCAGTCCGAAACGCACCATCAGCAAATCGTAGGGGTACGCCTCGCCAAGACCTTCATAACGGTCGATGAGCCGGAAAATTTCGGATTCCTGCAACTGGTGGTCGCGCGGCTTGCCGTGCCACTGATAATACCCGGTGCCGAGCATCCAGACGAGGACGCGTTCCTTGCCGGACGGCGAAACCCACCAGAACGGCTTGTCGCCCCAGTAAAACAACCGCCCGACCCGGTGAACGTGGTTCGGCCCCAGGTTCAGGTACTTGATTCCGTTTTGCGCCATCGCGGTGACGAAGCCCCAGGTGTAGCCCGGCACGTCGGTTTGCATCGCGCTGTCGATGACCACGCCGTGTTCCTTGCCGAAGCGGACGGCGTTACTCATCAGTTCGTACAGTTCCTCTTCGTTGAACAACCCGGTCATGGCCTGCGAATAGAGGGCGTCCAAGTGAATATCGCGAGCCTGTGCGGCGGCGATGAATTTCGCTTTTTCCTCTTCAGTGGCTGTGCGGAAGAACTCGTCAATCGCCCACATGCCTTCCGGGTGCCACTTGAATTTCGCTTCCGGCGGAAAATCCTTCGACGCGTCGATGTACTTCAACGCGTCCTTGAGTGCCTGCACCTGACGTTCCAGCACCTCCTGTTGCGTGTGCGTGTAACCGACGTCCAGGTGCGTCTGGTGAATCAGGTGAACCTCCCAGGGGCGTTCGGGGGGAATCACGAAATCACTTGCAGCAATCACTTCGCCTTCAACCGATAATTCGATCTTGCCGGAAAGTTCTTGGTCAAACGTTGCAACAGGGATTTGTGCTTCAAAACCGTAAGCGGATTCCGTTGGGAAAAGCCTTCGCGCTGTCGTCAAGTTTCCAACAGAAATCACCGCCCTGGCCGGCTTGACCAACACTTCGCCCTGATAATCCACTTTCACATTTCGTAAAAAGGAACCTGCCGGAATGTTCGGGTACGCTCCCGAATTCATCACACCGCGCATCGGCGTTACGTTCAACCCGTCGATTTTCCCTGTGCGCGAATACAATCCGATGCAATCGTACAAAAACCAGGAGCCGCGTTTTGAGGTGATGGTCAGGCGATTGTCTTTTGCCTTGAGTACAACGGAAAGAAAAGCCGCCTTGTAAGGGAACGATTCGCCCTTTCCTGCGGCAATGGCCTGGTCGCTCGTACAATTGGCGTGGGTTTCCAGCATCTGTTTCGCACCGTTCAGGTCAATCTCAAACACCGGTGGCTGGCCGTAATGTGCCGTGCCGTCCAGCACGAGTTCATACACAACATCCGGATTGATTTCCGGCATGTCGAACGCGATGGTGAACGTGTGTGATTTGCTCCCGGCCCAAGTGTCGGCGGGACCCGGATGCACCGATGGCCAATCGCTCTTGGGGTGATTTTGTCCGATGACGAAATTCGGTTCGCCCGGCACTTTTTTCACGTAATTGTTGTAGTCCCGCACGTCGAGAAATTCCAGGTTGGAATTATCGTCAACGCCCAATCGCCAAATTTCCGCCGCCGACAGCGGCATGACATTCAAAACCAGAATCACCGCCAGAAACAGCGGAATTGCCAAAAATCGTTTCATTGCCTGTGTCTCCCTTATTATTTTCAAAACCGATGGAACAACCAACAGCACCCATTATATGGTTTGTCGGATGGCAATGCAAGCAGAGTCCGAAGCATATCCGCAGAGTCTCCCTTTGAAAACGGTTGCAATATTCATTGATGTGAAAAACAAATCATGGAAAACAACGATGAATCTGTTTTTGCAACGTATATTGATATGTAACTAAGAAAAAACAAACGCATGTTAAATATGATAACAGTTTTTGAAAACATTTTTGGACAATCCGAGGGGCATCCGGCGTTGTTCCGCGAACTGTGCAGACAGCACGACTTGGACAAGAAAACACGCAAAGTACTGAGCCAAATCGTTTCCGAACTCAATTTGGAAATGCCTGCGATGATTTTTGTCGATCCGTCCATCCTGCGTGCAGGCGTCAGGATGCCGGAAGTTGCGGAATCCGCTGAATTGCTCCGTGAACTGTATGAGAAGTGGTTTGGCGGCGCGGTTTAGTGGCCGGTGACCAGTAGCGAGTGGCAAGTGTCCCCTCGCACCTCGTCCCTAACCCCTGGAGAACGATGTCAGCGCATATTGAAAAAACCATTCGATTTCTGAGCAAGTCACAAAATCCTTCGTCAAGGGATTTGTTGCGGTTTCTCCTGCATCACACCGAACGGGATGTGCGGGAAAAAGCACTGGAGGGACTTTACCTGAAAAAGAATCCGGAAGTCCTGCTTGAACTGTTTCACCTGGTTGCCAACAACGAGCAACAATGGCTGACGGCCGCGTTTTTGACCCCCGAGCGATTGAGCCGATTGGCCGAAGAGGCCATTCGGGGTGGTGATAGTGACCTGATGAAAACAGGTTGCGACATGGCTGTTCGCAACAAACTGTATGAAGTCCTGCCGGCTGTCATCACGCTGCTCGAGGCGTTGCGTCCGGAATGGGGCGAACTGGCCGCTGAAATGATCCTGAAACTGGCCGGCTGTTTTTACAACCAGTTGGCCGGTGCCGCTTCCGATCTCGAACGCCGGAACATGGACCGCCGCAGGGAATGGTTCGCCGCCCAGTTGGAAGAGCCGGTGCGGAGGTATGGTATTCATGGACGACTGGAACCGGTCAAAGCCTTTCTTCTTGTGGCGAAAAAGAATTATCCGTTTTTGCTCAATGTCCTCGGAGATGTGCATTCGCAAGTCTGCAAAGCCATTGTCAGCCTTCTTCAGGACAGTGAGGACGGCAACTATTACCGCCTCCTCCTCAGTTTTGTCAACGACACCAACGCACCCCCGGTCATCGACCTGGTATTAACGTCGAAAGACGACCGCAAATACATTTTCAACCTTCTGCAAATGGTTGGGGATAAGCCGTCGCAAATCACCAAAGACGCCCTGAAACGATTCAAGACGTTCCGCTGGATTGTTCGCGGCAACGAGGTGATTCCTGAACTCATCGCCGGAATGGAAGCGGCTTTCGTCTCATTGGTTGCCAACGCGGACCTGTCACGGGAAACCACTCTTGCCATGCTGGAACTGGTTCTCAAGCTGCCTTCAACCGAGGGACGCAGGGCTGCCGTCAAAGCCATTCGCGCATGGAACGGTGACGATGTCAACCGCATCCTCATCGCCGCAGCTTATGATTCCGACCCTTCCGTCTGTTCGGAAGCCTTGCGAATCATGAAAGCCAAACGGATTAAGGAAGCCGATCAAATCATCATGTCGAATTATGATCATCCCTCACCCTTGGTGCGTGCGGCGATCTTCGAATTGATGCCGGAATTTCGGATGGATACGTTTTTCCAGAAAATCGGCCAGATGACCGAAAATATGGCGTATATCCTCGGACAGATTGTCCGAAGTATCGATCCCAATGTCCGCAAACGCATCAATGAGGAAATCGCCAGTGCCGAACCTGTTCGCCGCAGGATGGCCATTGACGCGACACGATACACGGACCTGGCCGGGGAATATGAGGAAACCCTGATCCACCTTGTCGGGAACGACGACGAGACCGAAGTGCGCATTGCCGCGTGCATGGCATTGGCGCAGGTCTTGACAACCGGTGCCTGGCAGACATTGCAACATGCCGCCGCAAGCCGCAACCTGGCCGTTCAGCGGTGCGCGTTCGAAGCCGCAGAACGCTGGCGCAAGAACCTGGAACACAACCAACGGGAAACGACGTTGTCAGCGGCGTCATCAGAGACAAACGATTTCGTCCGCCAAGACGTTTGACAAGCCTCCCGGACAATCCCACCCATCTCACAATGAAAAGGACAACAGATGATACCGGAAATTGATTCACTGAACCCAACCGATCAAAACAGCCGGGACACGGACCCGCCCGAACAGAACGACGATCCCTGTCTGTTGGACTCTTGCGAACAGGCGATTGAGCAACTTCTCAATGACAATGGGGTCGGCTTCTGGCAATACGACATCGCCAGCGACAAACTGGCGCTTTCACCGGAATACTATCAGATGTTCCATTATTCGCAAGAGGATCAGTTGACGTTGGATAAAGTGGTGGCGGCGATCATCTGCGAGGAAGATCAGGACATTGCCAGAAAAAATCTGCACGAGGCCATCCATTTCGGCAACGGTTTCAACCATACGGCGAAAATCCAGGATGCCCGTGGGGAAATCCGCTACGTTCACTTCATCAGCGTGGTCAATTGCGATAGTCAGGGAGTGCCGCAGAGCATTCTCGGATATACTTTTGACGTGACCGAGACAAGGAAGCAGGCACTCCAGCTCAAAGAAAGCGACGCCCGGTATCGCATCCTGTTTGAGATGCAAAACGACGCGTCGTTTCTGATGGAGGAAGCAAAAGTTGTCGCCTGCAATCAGAAAATGGCCGAACTTTACCGGGCGAAAACCCCGACTGACATGATCGGTTTGTCACCCTGGGACATCTCCCCCGAAACGCAACCTGATGGCCAGCCCTCGCGTGAAAAGGCATGGTACTGCCTTCAGCGAAGTGAAACCGGTAACCTCAAACCCTTCTTTTGGGTGGCTCAAAGGCTTGACGGGACGGAGTTTTTCGCAAACGTCAGCCTGACACCGATTCCTTATCAAAGCAAACGAATGCACCTGGTTCTGATTCGCGACATCACGGATGAATACCTGCTTCATCAGGCGGTTGTGGAAAACCAGGCTTATCTCCATGTCCTGGCCGAAATGCGACGTTCGACGTTCCGGCGGAACGAAAAGGAAATCATCAGCGCGTTTCTCGCCAGCGTGACGGAACATTTTGATTTTGCCAAAACCTGGTACGGGCCGTATGACACGCGATCCCGGACGATCACACCGGCCATTCACCATGGAAACTGTTCGCATGTCGTTGACGGAACCGCATTTTCCATGGAGTCATGGTATCCGGAAGAGGACGCTTTTCCCGCATGTTCGGCAGTCATGACGCGAAGCAGTTGTTTGATCAACGATTTGAAACATTCCGGCAATTTCCTTCCCTGGCGGCATGTCGCCATCAACGGGGATTTCAACGCCCTCATCGCGCTCCCGTTTGAGGTCAACCTGTGTCTGGAAGGGGTTTTCGTTCTTTATTACAAGAATAACTCCATTGATCAGAACGTTGTGGAATACATTCAGGCCGGTCTGGCGGAACTGGCGAAAATTCTTTCCGAACGCCGGCTCTGGGAGGAACAAAAACGTCTGCTGAAACGCTCCAAGGAAAAAGCGGAAATGGCTGCCGAAGCGAAAAGCCGTTTCCTGGCGAACATGTCGCATGAAATCCGCACCCCCATGACTGCCATTCTCGGTTTCACCGAGGCACTGCTCGATAAGGATGCGTCACGCAATAAAATCGAGGAAATCGCCCAAGTCATCCGCAACAATTCCGAGTATCTGCTGCATATCCTCAACGATATTCTCGATTACTCCAAAATTGAAGCGGAAATGCTCAAAGTCGAGATGTCCACATTTACCCTGGAAAACCTGTTGTCAGAAATCAATTCGATTTTCACTGTCACCGCCAGGGAAAAAGGTTTGGATTTCGTTATCAGAAACACGACCCCTTATCCTGCGGAAATTTCTTCCGATCCGATACGGATCAAACAGGTCATGATCAACTTGGCAGGAAACGCTTTCAAATTTACGGAGCAGGGTTGTGTCGAGATCATCGTCTCCTGGTCGGGAGACAGAGACGCGGGGTTCGGTCAACTGAGACTGGATGTCAACGATACGGGAAGGGGAATCACCAAAAGTGCATTGGGGAAAATTTTCAATCCCTTTGAACAGGAAGATGGTTCCTCGACCCGACGCTATGAAGGGACCGGCCTTGGACTGGCCATTTCGCGGCGTCTGATGCGATTGCTTGGTGGCGACCTGACTGTGACGAGTACACCGGGTCAGGGAAGCAGCTTCTCCATTTTTTTGCCGCAACAGGTGAACTCCACAACGGTTTGGAACGATGGAATCCAACAGGGAGTGATTATGGTTCCACAACAGAATCCTCTCGCGAAACCCAAGTCATCATGCTGTCATTCCCTGGAGGGTTGTCGTGTTTTACTTGTCGATGACGGGATTGACAACCAAAGGCTTTTCACGATGATCCTGAAAAAAGCCGGTGTTGAAGTGACCCAGGCGGTCAATGGTCAGGAAGGCGTGGATGCTGTGGTCAGGTCACTGGAAGACGGAAACCCGTTCGATGTCATTCTGATGGACATGCAAATGCCCGTCATGGATGGACTCACCGCAACAAAAATCATTCGTGACAAAGGCGTCAAAACGCCGATTGTCGCACTGACCGCCCATGCCATGCAGGAAGAGCGGGACCGATGCCATGCCGCCGGATGTACCGATTTTTTGACCAAGCCGATTCTTCGCGACGCGCTTTTGTCCGCTGTTTCAAATATCATTGTTTCGCATACAAAATGAAACAGACGAAGGTGTTTACACACTTTACATTGATTGAGGGGATGTGCATTACAAATCACCAAAAAAATCATCCGTCGTTGGCATCACAAGCTGTACCCTTCTCTCAGCCGCTGTATATCTCTTGTGAAAACAGTGCCATGAAGCCAAGGACTCGTGCAGAAATGACATGGCCAATTCAACAACATTCGGAAGCGTAAACAACTGGAGCGGCTCAAAGAGCTGTTTGGCGTCAAACCGTAAACAGGATCGCATCTTGATTTTCCCGTTTTTTGGTCTAAACTGGATATATGAAATCCAAACCGCCCCATTTGCCGTCAAAACAGGAAGATACCCCGAAATCGCGGGGGAATTACGTTGACGTTTTCGTCAAACGGATGTTCAGCCGCATACTCGTGTTCTCCGACTTTTTGATGTATTACGCCGACCCCGGGTTTGTCGCGGAGATTAATCTTGCGAAGATCGAACCGGCACCGACGCACTACATCGGTAAAACCGGCGATGAACGCATTGCCGATCTGGTGTTCCAGTGTCCGCTCAAGGATGGCAAGGGAACCGTGATGGCGGTGATCGTCTTCGAACACCAGAGCGGCAGTCTGAAAAAGATACCGCGAAAACTGCTCCGGTACATCAGCGCGATCTGGGACACAGAGACAAAAGACGGCAAAAAAATTCTGTCGGCACCGTATTTTATCGTTCTTCGGACGGCCAGGAAACCGTATCGTGGGCAGTATCCCAGGATGTCGGACTCGTTGCCGAAAGGACGCGACGGCAAGCCGCTGGGAAAAACTGTCGAAATCGAGTACGACGTGGTGGACCTCCCGGCATGGGATTATAATCAGTTGGCTGGCGGTGCAGTGTTACGGCTGGCACTTGGTATCTTGAAAAAGATGCTTGAAGGCCGTAAGGACGAGTTTGCCGAAGCGATACTGCCGCTTCGGGAAATTTCAGATCAAGAGCAGAAAATTGAGTTGTCGAATGAACTTTTGCAGTTCGTGGACAAGGCGTTGCGTGTCCACAACCGTCGTGTGGATGAGGCAATGATGAAAAAAGCACTGAAACCTGTATTTCAAGATGAGGTGGATACAATGATTAAATCAATTTTTGAAGAAAAATTCGACGAAGGGAAAATCGAAGGGAAAATCGAAGGGGAAGCCAAAATGCTGGCGAAATATTTGAACACACGGTTCAAACGATTACCCAAGACGTTGAGCAATCGCCTCTTGGCCATCAATGATACCGTGGTTCTTGAATCACTGATGGAATCGGCGGTCAAATGTGAATCGCTGAAGGAATTTGAGAAAGCCCTTCGTTGAGAGGGAACAACGATCAGGAGGAAGCCATGACAGAAACCGAACGCCGCGAGTTTTTGAAAGCCGCCGGGGCGTCGCTGGCCGGGGTGGTTGGCATGAGTGTTCTGGGTTGCAATCCCGGCACCACAGAAATACGGGACCCCACACGCGAAGAACTGGTCAAACGCCTGGAAAAACTTGCCCAAAGCAAACCGCCGAAAAATCTCTCGATCGGGGCAATGTGCTATAAAATGGCACCTCCGATCTTTGTGCAAATGCCCTGCCCGGATTGTGAACGAACAATGCAGGTGGGCGAGAAGGACGAAATTCTCCGTGAATACAATGTTCCCCTCAAACGCATTCAGGATCAGGGCGTCGATGCAAAGTTAATTCTTCCCGAGCATTGTCCGACATGCGGTTTCGGATTGGGTTTATGTGGCTTGACTTGGGAACAGAAATCGGAATTGTTATCTTCCGGGGGTTGGAAGCAAAATTGTTTTCACTTGGAAATTCGATATTCGGATCATCCAAGTCCCGTCCGGGTTGAGTTGACAAACGGTGCGTATGATCTCGAACTGATGGCACTCTTTCTCCAGGGAAAGGACAGGTATAAGGATGGGCAGGATCGTGAAACCGCTCTCAAAGACCAACTTGAGCGGCTCAAAGAACTGTTTGGCGTCAAGGATCAACCATGAGTACCACCCCATCCCTTCCACTCACGGCGGTCCTCGAAATGACGTACCGCTGCAATCACGCCTGCCTGTTTTGCTCGTGTCCGTGGTTTGCGGATCGCTTTGCCGTGGAAGAGGAAATGGGCACTGGCGAGTGGAAGGCCGTGATCGACGAATTGGCCGCGCGAAATGTCTGCGATATGGCCTTCACAGGCGGCGAGCCGCTACTGAAAGACGGCCTGTTTGACGTTATCGGCCATGCCGCCGGACTGGGAATCAGCACGCATCTGCTGTCAAATGGACGGATCATGTCGGACGAGGTGTTGCAATTCTGCGCCGCGCATCAGGTGCAGTTGAGTCTGAGTCTGCCCGGTCTGGCCACGTTTCAGGAGCATACCGGCAGCGACACGAGTCCGCATGACGTGCTGGAATGGATGCGCCAATCGCATGAGTCGGGCATTGCGACGGTTGCCGGAATCACTGTGACGAATCGCAATCTCGGCGAACTGTTCGAGACCGTCGCGGAGGCATTGCTCGCGGGTGCCGATTCCATTTTGCTCAACCGTTTCATGCCGGGCGGTCGCGGACTGCAACACCGCGATCTCGAACTCAACGTGGAACAACTTGTCGAAATGCTCGACACGACGGAGGAAGTGCTTCGCGCCGCCAACCGGTTCGGGCATGTCGGCACGGAATTGCCGCTTTGCCTGGTCGATGCGTCGAAGTACGAACATTTGAAAGTCGGGACGCGATGCAGTGCCGCCGTCGGATTTTTCGTGATTGACCCGTCGGGGTACGTGCGGGTGTGCAATCATTCGGAACACCGCCTGTTGCACTGGCGCGAATTGGACCAAATGGCCGAACACCCGTACTGGAAGCGTTTCACGGATAAATCGTTTTTGCCGCAGAGTTGTCTGCCCTGCGAACATTCGTTTCGTTGCGACGGAGGTTGTCGCGAAGCCGCGCACATCGTCGGCAACCAGCTCGAATCGCCTGACCCGTTGCTGGTGAACAGCATGGGACTCATGCCGAAATAAAGTTGTTCGATCCCTCAGAGCCGCGACAGTTACGGAGCGGTCATTCCGCTCGATAACTCTCGCGGCTCTGATTGGAAATGTTCACGTGATTATTGCGCGGCTCCTAAGTGACCGGTTCAACGGTACCGTTCCAGAAAAAATCCGTCGCTTACCCTCCGGGTTGCTGTTTTAAAACTTCACTTTCCTGGCGTTGTGAGGTATAGGTTCCCGGTTGCTACATTTTACGACTTGTTTTTCGCGAATCCTACCATGACGACACGACCTGTTCCAGCGGGGGCATGGGGCAACCGAGCATGGCGGCGATGGCCCGGATCAATTCGCGTTCGCGCGGCGTGACCTTGCCGTCCGCCCAGATGCAGAGGGTGAACGCCTGGAGCAATTTCTGCTTGATCGGCATGGCGGTGTGTGCCAAAACGCGGAGCGACGCGTCGAGGTTGCGCGTCGTGCATTCCGACTTCGGCAGAAGCGAACCGCCGAACCCGAAGGCGACTTTGGCTTGCCCGAAGGCTCTGTTGACTTCGGCGGGATCATCATGCCCCGCATGGGCAAGCAATGAGAGCACCAGCGTAAACTGCTGGGCAACGCCTTTCGGGGCGTAATACTGCGTACTCAAACGCGAGGCCAGCTTGAAATGCACGTCAAGGTCGCGCACCAGCATCGCCTGCAAAGTGTATTCGAAGATGTCGATCTTGCCGTCACAGTTGACCAATCCCTCGACCACACCGCGAAACTTGACGTAATCATCTCGACCGCATTGCCGCAACGCCGGAAACGCCATTTCGATCAAAGGCACACGCAGGACATCGTCCAGCGTGTCGGTCATTAACGCGGTTTTCATGACGAGCGCGACCATTGCGTTGTCCGTGTGTTTCGAGAGAAGCGTCAGTTGCGGGTTGCGGATTGCGGGCTTTTGGTCGAGCAGGAGAGCGTAAATCAACGCTTGCGCCCCGGTGGAAGTGCGCACCTGAACACGGAGCGGCTGGGGAATCGAATCGAGCATTGCCGCCGCCATCGTGAGATTGCCTGCCGTCAGTTGTCCGATGGTTTCGAGAACCGCCGCAGCCGTCATGCCGCCTGCCAAACCGCTTGCCATGCCGCCGGGGGAATTGCTCAACCCGCCGCGCTGTCGCGGAAAATTGTATCCCGGCTTGTCGGTCTTGGCTTCATAAGTTGCGACCTTGTGGCGTGCCAAAATTTCAGCACCACTGACCCTACCTTCGAGGACTTGCAGTTTTTCGACCTTTGCGGGAAAGCGTCCGTCAAATTGAGGATCAATGGCCTTGATGCGGTCTTTCAGCGGCGGGTGTGTCGCCATGAAACCGGCAAAGAAGGATGACATCGGGCTGGCATAACATAAGTGCGCCGCTTCGAGCGCGTGGGCGTTTTGCAATCGCGAACCGTAAGCCGACGCCCCGATCTTCTTGAGTGCCGTTGTGATGCCGTCCGGATTGCGCGTGTATTGCACGGCGGAAGCGTCGGCCAGGTATTCGCGCTGCCGAGAAATGGCCGCACGAATCAGCGAACAGAAAAACATGCCGATGGATCCGATGACCATCATTCCCAAACCGAGTGCCAGGACGAGGATAATGGCACCGCCGCCGCCTTTGTCGCTGCGACTGCTCCTGCCTGCCCCCGAATGACCGATGATTCGAACCAGGTACCAGCCGATGATGGCGATCATTTGCAGGCCGAACAAAATGCCGATCAGCCGGATGTTGAATCGCATGTCGCCATTGAGAATATGACTGAATTCATGGCCGATGACACCCTGGAGTTCGTCGCGGTTCAGGTATTCGAGCGTCCCCCGCGTCACACAGACGGCAGCGTCCTGCGTCGTATAACCCGCTGCGAAAGCGTTGATGCCCTGTTCGTCCCGCATGATAAAAATGCCGGGCACCCGCACACCAGAAGCAATCGACATCTCCTCAATGACGTTGATCAACCGCCGTTCGAGCGGGTCTTGCGTGTTCGGATCGACCGCTTCACCGCCCATCATGTACGCAACGTGATTGCCGCCGGCGGAGAGTTCGGAAATCTTGTACCAACTCCCGCCGCCGACAATGACAGCGACCAGCAGAAAAGTCCCGCAGAGGATGAGAAAACTCTCCGCCGAAACGATAAAAAACTCGTTCTCCGGAGTGGAACCATTGACAAGAAAACCTGCGATCAGCCCGTAAATCGCCAGCCATGTCATAACCACGGCAAGGATGTAATAAAACACCAGCCATTTCGTCTTCCGGCGAACCTTGTCCTGTTGTGCAAAAAAGTCCATGTTCGGATACCCCGTGGGTGAGTGTTGGAAAAACAAAGGAAATATCAACCAAATTATAGCCCATGACAGCTTTTCCGGCAACAACGGGAATCGTGTTCATGGAAAAGAATAACAATCCTCCCTGTCTCTTGTTTTTGAAGCCAGGATCGTGTAGAGTGGAAAGCGTTGGTTTGCTGAAGATATTGCGTTTCATCACAGAGGGGGTATCCCATGGTTTTACGAATCCCATTGCTGGTGCTTTTTGTTGTTATCATTGTCTGCCCGGCTTTCGGTCAGCAGGAGTATCAAATCGACCGCCGCGATGATATTGCACAGGTTTGGAGCGGTCACCCGGTCGGCTTTTGCCTCAAGTCGCACAAGGGGAAACAATTTGTCGGCTTTTACGACGCAGATCGCAATATGGTCATTGGCATGCGTGACCGCGATGCCAGCGATTGGACATTCCGCCAGCTTGATACGAAAGTCGGCTGGGACAGCCACAACTCAATCACGATGGCCTTTGACCGAGACGATGTGTTGCATGTCGCTGGCAACATGCACGGTGTGCCACTCATTTATTATCGGGCGGACAAGCCGCTTGACGTTCAGTCGCTACATCGCGTTGAGGAGATGGTCGGCGAAAACGAGAAACGCTGCACCTACCCGCAGTTTATCACAACCCTTGACGGCGATTTGCTGTTCCTGTACCGGGACGGCGGAAGCGGTAACGGCGATTGGTATTGCAATCGTTACGACACGACACAAAAACAGTGGCGGCGATTTCTCGACAAGCCGCTGTTCGACGGCGAGGGGGAAGTCAACGCCTATTATCACGGGCCAATCACTGGACCGGACGGCTGGTTTCATCTCTGCTGGATGTGGCGGGGAACACCCCCCCGCGAGACGAAACACCTCACGTGTTATGTCCGGGCA
>Ga0099364_10005133_pt1 | contig 19551 bp, 14 predicted proteins | sample TergutTh196P3_FD_73070 | JGI IMG/M metagenome (GOLD analysis project Ga0099364, IMG submission 73070) | Microcerotermes parvus P3 segment gut microbial communities from Pointe-Noire, Republic of the Congo - Th196 P3 | ecosystem: Host-associated > Arthropoda: Insects > Digestive system > Gut ... | reverse complement strand
GCTCAAAAATGCTTTAATTTGCCTAAGGAGGGGCTTGAAATTATGTCAAATTCAAATTTAAAAACGTTAAAAAATAAGACTATAGCTGTCATAACATCTATAGCCATAATGCTTACAATGGTAATTAGCGGCTTTCCACATAAATGGGTGTTCGACTCAGGCGCGGTTGGTACATATGAAGCTTTGCAAATAGCAGTAGGCGCGAGCGGTTCAGGTAACGTTGTCGCCCTCTCCACCGATATTACAGCAAATATCATAGGCACCCCCAACCCACTCATAATTGAGCGAGATGTCACCTTAGATTTAGCCGGGCGCACGCTGACAATCACCATACCTTCTAATGGGCAAAATTCTAATGTTATAAAAATAAACACAGGAATAACGCTGACAATTATGGACAGCATTGGTGGCGGCGAGCTTAACGTTACAAACAATGTGTCAGCTTTGGCGGCAAATGAAATAGTTGGCTTAGGCGCGGCAATAAACACAACTGACGGCTCTTTAATCATACAAAGCGGCACAATCACTGCCACAGGTGGGGCCTATGGGGCAGGAATCGGTGGCGGCGCTCAAGGCAACGGCGGCAATATCACAATAAACGGCGGTACGGTCACCGCAACGGGTGCCACAGGGATTGGCGGCGGCGGCAGAAACGGTGCCACCGACCATGTCAACGGTCAAAGTGGAATTATCGTTATAAACGGCGGTAATATCACAGCCACGGGCAACCAACGGGGTGCCGGAATCGGGAGTGGTTTTAGAAACGCAACCGTAGGAAACAGTTCAATAACAATAAACGGCGGCACAATCACTGTCAATGGCGGCAGTTATGGTAGCGGAATCGGCGGTGCCGAGTATGGAACCACAGGGAATATAACAATAACCGGCGGCGCAATTACTGCTACTACCGGCATTTCCGCCAGCGGCAGTGCTGCTATTGGCAGCGGAAGTTACCGAAATAGTGGCAGTAGCAATATAGTTATAACGGGCGGCGATATTACTGCCGTAGGTGGATATCGTGGATCCGGAATTGGCGGTGCTTGGAATGGCAGCATTGGCAATATCACAATAAGCGAGCTTAATAACACCACCTCGATTATTGCCATAAGTGGCGTTATCAGTGGCTCCCGAGCCATCGGTAACGGTGTCAATTCAACAGCCGGCACAATTTCTGTCTCGGGTACTTATCGATACTGGACAAGCGAAGGTCGTTTTCCCGGAGCAATGATGGGGCCTTCTACATTCACCAATAACACCATTACATTTGTAAATCAGCGCTATGTGAAACTTGCGAAAACTTCCACCCGTGAAGATGATTTCCGCACAGCATTAGCAACAACGACAGGCGCGGATACTATTGAGCTTCCGTATAACTTTGACGGAGAGCCGGGTTCGGAACCCATCATTGCAATGCAACTGACAATCGGGCGCAATCTCACCCTTGACCTTAAGGGTCGCCGCTTGTTTATAGATATGTCTAGGTATAACAGTGAACCTGTTAACGGAATAAAGCTCAATTCGTGGATTACTTTTACAGTTATAGACACTGTGGGTGGCGGTTTACTTAACGTCAGAACCAGAGGTAGTACAGACACCGCAACCGGCTGCGGAGCGGCGATTAACATAGCAGAAAATGCGAATTTGGTTTTAGATAGCGTTAATGTTGTGGTTACGGGCGGAGATTATGTCAGCCCTATTGGCGGTGGAAGAAATCAAGCCGTTGGGGCTAATAGCAGCATAACTATACGTAACGGCTCTCTTATTGCTACCTCCGGAACCAGTCAGGCAAAGAGCGCACTTGATGCTGCAAGTATCTCTGTCACAGGTGAATATCAGTATAGAGTTAACACAAGTACTTTTCGCCCTACTGACCCAACTGGTACAACCACGTTTACCAATGACACCACTACTTTTGCGGCTTCTCACAATTACAGATATATAAGCCTTGAACCCACCCCCGAAGCACGCCTTCGCGCGGCGGCGGCGGCGGGTGGTGAGTATAAAATTGAACATGATTTTATAGGAACAGGTGGTGAGCCTATTCTCACGCAACAGCTTGATATATCGCAAAATTTCACACTTGACCTAAATGGGCGAACGTTGACGATTACCCTGCCAAATTCACAACCGGGTGGTGGGATAGATTCCAACGGCATAAAAATAGCCGCCGGCAGAACTCTAACGATTAAAGACAGCAGTTCGCCAAGCACAGGCACGCTTAACGTTATAAATAATGCGAATACAGGGACAACAGTTGGCAACTGCGCGGCAATCAATACAACTGACGGGACTTTAGTCATACAAAGCGGCACAATTACCGCAAGAGGTGGAATTAACGCTGCCGCAATAGGCGGTGGTGCTAATGGTAATGGTGGCAACATACAAATTAGTGGCGGCACTGTCACTGCCACAGCTTGGGGAAATGGTGCCGGAATCGGCGGCGGTGCCAATGGCAATGGCGGCAACATACAAATTAGTGGCGGCACTGTCACTGCCACAGGCGGTGACAATGGTGCCGGAATAGGCGGTGGTAACAATGGAGCAAGCGGCACTATCACTATAACCAACGGTACTATTACCGCAACGGGCGGCGGCATGGGACAACCGGCGGCGATTGGGCGCGGCGATGGCGGCACACACGGCACAGTCACCGTAGATGGTGCTTATAATTTGTGGCTTAACAGCGCGGCAAACACTGCTCCTACCTCGATGTTTCCATTCGTTCTCAAGAATAATAGCGAATTTTTCAACCCAGACCCGAATGCTTCCAACACCTTATACCGCTACGTGCGGCTTGTTCCGGCGACTGCTATTACTCCTACTGTCAATTCAAACGGAACAGCCGGAAGCGTGGCAACCACCCGATTGACGTTCACCTTCTCACCGGGTATTCCGGGCTTAACTGTGGATGAAATTATCGGACCTAATAATTTAACGAAAGGGGCGTTAACCGACACTTCCGGTAACGCAGGGACATCATACACCCTCGAACTGCCAAATGTAGACCAATACGCAACCGGTGCTACCAACACCACAACTTTCAGAATACTCAAACAAGGCTTTGCTACCGACCCTTATAATCTCTCCGTACCCTTGTACGGAAGAACAGTCATTATAGTCAGGAATGTCACTCCGTTAAATGTGGGAACAATCACTGTAACACCGACATCAGCTACACAAACTTGGTCAACGGTAAAAGAAGGAACAACTGTTACGGTTAGCGCGAGCGCAACGAACCCGGATTATACTTTCAGCCACTGGTCTTCAACGTCAGACGGCATCAATTTCACTGACGCTAATTCGGCAACCACCACTTTCCTTGGACCACCCTTCCCATCGTCGGGCAGAAACGTATACATAACCGCTAACTTCAAAGGGGACGAATATACAGTAAACTTAAACCCTAACGAGGGCACAGGCGGCGACACAGAATTTACCGCAACGTATAACTCGTCGGACATCGGCATTGTGGGAATGCCAAGTCTCACCGGGTATAGGTTTGACGGATATTTTACCTCTGACACCGGCGGCGATTTGGTTTTAAATTCAAGTGGTGAATTGCAAGCTAACGTTTCTGGATATACCGGGGCAGATGGAATTTGGGTTAGAACGACTACCCCAACCACCCTCCACGCCCAATGGACGGCGAACAATTATACAGTGACTTTAGACCGACAAGGCGGCACAACAGGTGACACAAGCGTAACCGCAACATTCAACTCTAATATGCCAACCGCTGACATGCCCACGAGAACGGGTTATGCTTTCGGCGGATATTACGCTGAAGAAAACGGCGCGGGAACGCAATATTATAACTCTTCCGGCGGTTCGGCACGCACTTGGAATATAACGAGCAACGAGACTCTCTACGCCCACTGGCTCGCGGACAAATATACTGTGGAACTTGAGCGTTCGGGCAGTTCGAGTGGAGATGTTGGTTTTACTGCGACGTATGACTCGGCGGACATCGGCACTGTGGAAATGCCGAGTCTTGTTGGGCATACGTTTATGGGATATTTCAACGATTCATCGGGCGGCGATTTGGTTTTAAATTCGAGTGGTGAGCTGCAAGATAACGTTTCCGGATATACCGGGGTGGGTGGAATTTGGCTTAAGACTACAAGCCCGACAACCCTCTATGCGCGCTTTAACGTAAATGTTTACAGCATAACATATGTTCTTAACGGCGGCACTCAGCCTAACGGTACATGGAATAATTATACATACGGTTTAGGGTTTACCCTCCCGTTGCCAACCAAAGCTGAGGCGCATTTTGCAGGGTGGTTTGACAACGAGGATTTAGACGGCACGCCGATATATGAGCTTACGCCAACCGACTTCGGGAACAAAAACTTGTGGGCGAAATGGTCTGACTGCCTGCACGAAAACTTAACCGATGACGATTTTTCGGGCGACACAGCCACCTGCACAAGCAGCGGTGTTGAAATGGCATTCTGCACGCTTTGTGACTCAAACGTATACCGCCCAACTCAACCTTTAGGGCATACCCACGGTGAACAAACTAACTGTGAAACCCCGGTTTATTGCACAGTGGCAAGTTGCCTTGAAGAAATATTCCCTGCTAAGGACCACACGTGGGACGACTGGTTTGAAACAAAACCACCAAGTCTTATAGAAGAAGGAGAAGAGAAACGAGAGTGTCTCGATTGCGAATTCGCACAAACACGTTCCATCGAAAAACTCAAAGACACCACGCCACCGACCGGCGAAATAACCTTAGGAACCCACGGTTGGAATGCGTTTTTGAACACAATCACGTTCGGGTTGTTCTTTAAAGAAACCCAAACGATTATCATCACCGCCGATGATAATAGCGGCGAAAATGTAAAAATTGAGTATTACCTCTCATCTGTCGGCTTATCGTTAGAAGAGGTTAAAGCCCTTGACGACGCGCTTTGGAGTGAATATTCAACTCAATTCAACATAGAGCCGAGCAACAAATACGTAATTTATGTAAAACTCACCGACACATCAGACAATGTGAGCTATATCAATTCTGAGGGGATTGTCTTGTGCAATTGTGGCGAAAAAGTGCCGTGCGATTGCGTTTGCGATGAAGACAACTGCGACTGTGAGTGTGAAACGTGTAATTCGACCACCACACCTTGCCCCGAATGCGGTGAGATTCCGTGCGTATGTGCAGGTGGAACAACGCCCCCGCCATCATCATCAACTCCTCCAACATCGACAACTCCTCCAACATCAACAACAACTCCACCAACATCATCAACGCCACCAACGCCGCCAACATCATCAACCCCACCGACATCATCAACACCTCCAACACCGCCAACATCTTCAACGCCACCAACTTCATCAACACCACCTACATCATCAACGCCACCAACGCCAACCCCAACAACTCCCCCAACACCAACGCCAACAACTCCTCCGACAACTCCTCCGACAACTCCCCCAACACCACCGTCATCATCTGCTCCACCGACATCATCGACTCCACCAACGACACCTCTAACGCCTACGCCAACTCTCGTAACCACCGTTCCCATTGCCACCACCTACGCACCGCAACCTTCCACTTCCTACCATCCGGGTGGGCGCACACCGCAAAGAGGAGGCGCGCAACCACAACCATGGCAAACGGCACCGACCGGCGCACCAGGGCAATCAGGCGCACCGGCTCAATCGGGCGCACCGGCTCAATCAGGCGCACCGGCTCAATCAGGCGCACCGGGGCAAACAGCACCGTCTCAAGGAGCAACGCAACCGACTCAAGCTCAAACGGCTCCCTCACAGCAAACACCGCAACAGCCGCAACAAGACATTCCACAAACACAGGGAGAATCGGCACAAACAGCGCAACCGGCAGGCTCATTACCGGCAAATGCCACCGATAATTCGCCCACTTCACCCGAGCGAGACAACACCGCCACACCGCGTGAAAATGGTGAGCCGCGCTCCGGCGAAAACGTCACAACTCTTACATTAACGGACAATACAGGCAATGCTCAAAGAACCATTAACGTAAGAATTGAACAGTGCGACAAATCACCGAAAGTCATAGAAATCAGCAAAATCGAACAATTAATCGACACTATATTTACGCAAAGTGAGCTTGCGCAAATGGGCGACGATGTAAGAATTGTTTTTACCGTTAACGATATAACGAAAACCGTAAACAGTAAAGAAATGTCACTCATAAACGCGGCTAAAGGCAATAATAACATTTCTTCCATTTTGGATATAAACAAGTATAAAGTGCTTGCAGACAACACTTTGGTTAAAGTGACCGTTCTCGAATCGCCGATTGATTTTCAAATAGAAGTTCCCGAAGAATTGCGCGTTAACGGAATAACGTTTAAAGTAATCAGAATTCACAACGACGTGTGGACTGTTCTCGATTGCGTTTATGACGGCAACACAGTCAGCTTTGAAACCGACAGATTTTCAACTTTCGCGTTGGTCTACAGCTTTGACGAAAACGCTAACAGCGACCTTGACAACGACACTCGCCCGATTGACAGCGGAGAGGGTGAGTCGAGCGAAAAAGAAAAAAATCCAAGCACAGCCGTTGCAATTTTAGTCACACCGGCGTTGATTGCGGGTGGGGTTTTGTGGGGGAGTAGGAGGAGGAAAGGCAAAAAAACTAAAAAATTCGATAATAGCCTTGACAAAGAAAATGATATTATGATATGATATATATGATATTATTTTAAAGGGGGATTTGTTTATGGAAACAACAGCAAAAGTTTCTGCTTGGGGGGGCTCGGTAGGGATAAGAATTCCTAAGAACATTATGAAACAGATAGGGATTTCAGATAAATCTGTGGTGAGCCTTAAGGTTCTTGACAGCAACGAACTACTCATTGCCCCTGTTAAACAAAAGAAAACTCTTGAAGAACTTTTTGAAGGCTGGGACGGGCAATCATATGAATTAACCGATGAAGACAGAGCTTGGTTGAATATGGAACCGGTGGGGAGGGAAAGGTTTTGGGAAGAAGAATAAAGCAAGGTGATATTGTTCTTGTTGATTTTTGTCCGGCTTTGGGACACGAACAGAAAGGTGAACGCCCCGCGCTTGTTATTTCTCGCTCAATGTTTTCGGAAAAAACCAAACAGCTTATTGTTTGCCCAATCACAACAAAACGAAAAACGTTCCCTACAAGAGTCTCTTTAAGCGCGGACACCAAAACACAAGGTTTTGTTATTTGCGACCACATTAAAACAATCGACATGGAAGCAAGAAACCCTGTGTTTCTCGAAAGAATAGACGAAGCAACCCTTGATAGGGCATTAGAAATTGTTGCTACATTCACCGTTAAGGAATAATAAAACCGCATTGTGAAAAGAAAAGCGAGGCTTCTTAGGGCTTCGTTTTTTCATTTTAAGTGGCAAATTTGGGAATGGCTTTTACGCGGTGAGCGTGAGCAAACACTTATGGCTGTCACCGGCTCGGGTAAAACTTTCACAATGGCTAACATTATCTCAAAGGTTAACCACCCGGCACAAACGAGTGCAGGGCGGTGTTTTCGGTTGGAATGTCTTGCGAAAATGGGTTGGGGGGTTATAGGGCATTTCATTATTTTTCTAATGTGGGGGTTGGGGGATAACGCGAATATGGTTATTAGCGGAAGCAAATTAACTGTACTCAATTATAAATTCAAACACATCATTCTCATTTTGCAAGCTCCTTAAAGGCGTTAAGGTGCTTTTTGACGAGCCTTTCGCCGATTTCCTGCACCGTTGCGGTATCAGCGAACTCATCGCTCTCAAATCGGCTGTACTCCATGAGGATATATCGCGGCGCATTGTTCTTTAGGATTACCGCCGCGCCGGTTGCATCGACAAGCCTTGCAACGCGAGAAAAGTTTTGATTTGCTTCGGTTATGGAAACCAAATTATTAGTGTTAATTTGCATAAACAAAACCTCCTATTCATGTGATACTCTCATTATATCACACAAATAGGAGAAATGCAACCTATTTTTGAAATTTTTCTTGTTTCGGTGGAAAGCATGATTAAATTGGGTCTCAGTGATTTGTAAGATTATCGGGGGTTAGGTTGAAATCGCGTTACAATATCAATTAACGTATTCTATACTGTCTTATCCCCTCACGTCTTGCGTTAATTTCTGTGATAATACTATTGTCTAAAGCGTTAACAAAGCTATCCAGAACAGAGCCTTTTATATATGTTTTTCTCATTCCATATGAAAAATCGTCGAGAGAAGTATACTTTCTTGCAATTTCAAATATTCGTTGAAACAATACTCCTGTTCGTTTTATATCATTGTTTTGGCTATCGAGTTCTATTATCATTTTCCTTGACCTATAAAAGTCAGTCCTCGTAAGTTCGAGCAAAACTAAAATAGGATTATATTCGTAAGCGACTCCGAATTCTATTTTTAGTTTTCCAACAAACTCATGGAAAAGTTCTCGTGCAAAATAATAATTTTCCTCACCAATTCTGCAAACTTTCTTCGTATCGTGGCGGTCATAAGTGATATATCCCGGTATAAAAAAGTCTATATAATCCCCCGAAAGGTTATTGAAAATATCTAAATAATTTAGGATATATTTCCTTGATAACGATTGGTCATAATCTGCAATCAAAACTCCGAATGTTATAGGAGTATCAAGGTCATCTTCGTAACGATTCATAACATCGCAACGCAAGCGGTCGAAATCTCCGGTCGCAAACATGATTACACCTCCATAACCAATGAAGACAACTACTCTTTTCTGGATGAAAGAGGTTGTTATGGTTAACTCCATGAAACAATTCTATACTTAAAATCCTTAATTTCATTGACAAAAATAATTCTATTCCTCACATCAGCTATCGTGCCGTCATACATAAATTGTGGGTGCTTCCACTTATTTTTTGTTCCATACGACACGGCGAGCAGAGCTTCGCTATTACATTGCTCGTCAAGCCACTTAACATCATCGCTGTTTGCGCCATGATGCGGGATTAAAATAATTTTACTGTCCCTGCGTATAAATGATTCATCTTGTAAAACCGATTTCGCTTGCCCGTCAAGTTCCAAATCCCCCAACAATACTGTAGTTGATTTTTCTCTACGCAATCCACATTCGATAAAACACTCCTTGCAATCGTTACGACAAACACAGCACATTCTGCATTTATGATTTTTACAGAAACAATGTGTCGTTCCTCTTAAACAGCTATATTGCTCCGGTTCATGTCTCAATAATAACGAGTGTGCGTTTCTTTTTCCTCTGCCGATAAAAGAATCGTACAATTGAGTAAGTTGTTTTATTCTTTCTTTACTGGAAAGAATTTCATTCCAATCATTGTCGTATCTTTCCAATAGGTCTCTTACTTCATTATAAAAAGCAGTAGGAAGTTTTTCTCGAACATTGAGCGGGGTAAATAACCACGAAAGTTGGTTTATGACGACTCTAAATGTCGGGCAACCGCTATATAACGCATAGTTCCTATAATCGTTTTTCTCCTCAAGCACCTTTCCGCCGGTCACATATTCGATTCTTGGTTTGGCATCATTCGGATGAAATTTAGGTTTATGCGGAAAGTCATCATAGTTATTTTTTGACTGCATATCATCGCCATCATCGCTTTGAATCTCAATTATTTGCCTTGCGCCGTATTCCTCAAAAAAAGCAACGGGCTTACTAAAAAGAAAGGTAAGACTTTGGGTGTCAACATCTTCGTCATTACTATTTGTTTCGAGCTTATGTAACGCTTTCGCCAAAAACACGATGCGAAGTTCCTCGGCTAAGTACGGGAGCATTACAGTATCTACTTTTATATTAGATAATAATTCGGGTATATGCGAAACGTGGTCGAAGTCGAAATGAGAAATCGCCAGTAACCCAATATTATTACAGCCATAGTGCATTTTGTAATCGCTTACTACATTCGACAAGTTCCGCTTTGCACCTTTTATGTTTTGAAGCGTTCCGCAGTCGTATACAACAGAAAAGGATTGATTATCCCCATTAATCATACCGTGGTAAAACAAACCTTGTCCTGCTTTATCAAAAGTAAATTCAGCATTGAGTTTCATACACATCGCCCCTTTTTAACAACAACCACCCGTTACATTCAGCCCTCACTCCAACCCCAGCACCAACAAAAATCAGCATCAACCACGCACATCAACACATTACCACCTCTCACCAACACCCACATTATACCATACCAAAACCGTAAAGTCAAGCTATTTTTCGACAAAATCATCAAAATTTTTGCAAAAAGCGAGAGCCCCATCTCCTCACCCCACCCGACCCCATTCCCGCAAGACATTCCAACCAAAAACACCGCCCAACAAAAACTGCCGGGCGGTGTAGCTGTTATAATTCCAAATCCGTCGCCGCAAGGCGACACAATAACTGTCAACTCTCAATTGTCAATTGTCAACTGTCATCCATCGTCAATTGCACACCCCTACTTTTAATCAGCGCGCCTGCCTGTGGGAGGGTTTTGATTCTGTATTCGTTGGGGTTTTTTAATAGTCCTTCTGTATAAATCGTTGCGCTTTTGAGGTTGGCTTTAGTTAGGCGCATTACCTGAACGCCTTGGGTGTCGCGGGTGGCTTTGGGCAGAACGAGCGCGGTGTTGAAAAGCACCGCTTTGCCTTTGTCTGACTGCAACAAAAAGTCCTCGTCATCGTTTATAATCGTTAACGAAACAAGCCTTGACGTGGTGTTATAACCGCTTTGGAGCTTTTTGCGTTTGGTTTTGGTTAGATACGAACTTAGCGGAACTTTCGCGCATTTTCCGTTCTCGAAAAAGATAATTAACGTTTCAGAATAATCAAGCGTGCTGACAAACGCCACAACGTTTTCATTCTCGCTGAAATCAAGCTTCGATGGAATATAATCCCCGAGAACGCTTGCCTTTGTGTCGTCGAAATCAGATGCCCTGCTCTTATAAACATCGCCCTTGTCGGTGAAAAATAAAAACTCATGGCGATTTGTCGCCTGCATTTCATACACAAGCTTGTCGCTTTCTTTCAACTTTTGCTCTCCCCCCATTCTCAGTGATAGTGGGGTGATTTTCTTGAAATAGCCCTCGCGTGACAAAAAGAGGTTAACCTGATAGTCTGCCACTTCTTCAACAACCGCCTCGTCATCGCCAAGTGGGTCGGCGAACAGCGTTTTTCGCGGTTGAGCATATTTTTTGCCTATTTCTTTCAAGTCTTGCGTTATTATGGCGCGAATTTTGCGTTTGCTTTCAAGGGTTTCCTCCATGTCGGCAATAGCGGCGCGTAATTCCTCAATATCGGCGATTCTTTTGGTAATGTATTCACGGTTAATGTGACGTAATTTTATTTCGGCAACGTATTCAGCTTGAACCTCATCAATTCCAAAACCTATCATAAGGTTTGGAACGACTCCTGCCTCTTCGGAGGTCTCGCGAATAATTTTAATCGCTTTGTCAATGTCTAACAAGATTTTTTTAAGCCCTAATAATAAGTGCAGCTTTTCTTTCTTTTTGTTAAGCTCAAAAAACACCCTTCTTTTAACGCAGTCGATTCTAAAAGCAATCCACTCGTTTAGTATTTCTTTTACCCCCATGACACGAGGCGTTCCCGCAATAAGTATGTTGAAATTCGCTGAGAACGAGTCTTGAAGCGGCGTTGTGCGATAAAGCTTTTTCATAAGCGTGTCGGCATCAACTCCGCGTTTTAAATCAATCGCCAATTTTAACCCCGAAAGGTCGGTCTCATCACGAATATCGCTGATTTCTTTGATTTTAGACAGCTTAACCTGTTCAACAACCTTGTCCATAATTGCCTCAACGGTGGTGGTCGGCGGAATTTCTGTTACCTCTATAACGTTGGCGGCGCGGTCGTAGTTGTATTTGCAGCGAACTTTGAAAGAACCCCTGCCTGTCTCATAAATCGCGCGCAACTCATTCTCATCATAAACGATAAAGCCACCTCCGGGAAAGTCGGGGGCTTTTAATGTGCTTATAATGTCATGGTCCGGGTCTTTCATAAGCGCGACAGTGGTTTCGCAAAGCTCTGCCGCATTAAATGAGCAGATATTTGAAGCCATTGAAACGGCAATCCCGATGTTGCTGTTCACGAGTATAGCCGGAAACTTCGCCGGCAACAACACAGGCTCAACCGTTTCATTGTCATAGTTGGGGACAAAATCAACGGTGTCTTTATCAATGTCTTCAAAAAGCTCTCTGCAAACAGCTTCAAGCTTTGCCTCGGTATAACGGGCGGCGGCGTATGCCATATCGCGTGAATATGCCTTGCCGAAATTTCCCTTGCTGTCAACAAGTGGCAATAAAAGCGACTCATTGCCCCTTGCCAACCTCACCATAGTTTCATAAATAGCCGCATCGCCGTGGGGATTAAGCCGCATGGTCTGCCCCACAATATTGGCGGATTTAGTCCGCGCGCCGCCAAGCAACCCCATCTTATACATAGTATAAAGCAGTTTTCGGTGAGACGGCTTAAAGCCGTCTATTTCGGGTAAAGCGCGCGACACAATCACACTCATGGCATAAGGCATATAATTTTCGGTGAGCGTGTCGGTTATGGGTTTTTCAATAACCTCTCCCGCTCCTTCGATATACGCCTCTGCTCTTTTATCTTTTTTCTTTTTCAAACAAACCTCCAAAGACAATTGACAATTGACGAACAATTGACAGTTGACAATTGACAATTATTGAGTCCGCTGGCGCGGACGTATTTGATATTAATAATACCACATTAATCGACAACTGTCAACTATTCTGTTGTTCAATAATTTTTTAATAATTTTTATTCGTCAATATATCAAAATCGACTTGACTTTATATGTTTTTTGTGGTAGAATTTACTTATTAAAATAAATTTAGTCGGAGGGAAATAAAATGGATATTGAACGTTGGTTATGTATGAAATGTCATTGCGTAAATTTAGGGGATTTGCTCGCTTGCAGAAATTGTGGCTGCAACAGAGACGGAACACCCGGCGAGCCTCCGGCTGAACCGCCGGTTGAGCCTGCAATTGAACCGCCAATTGAGCCATCATCGGATTCCGCGTTGCCACCCGTTCCCACCGAAACTGTAGAGTCCACGCCCGACAGCGAACCTGTAGTTGATACTCCTCCCGCGCCCGTTCCTGCTTCTATTCCGATTCCTACGCCAATTCCTACTCCGGTTCCTGTTCCTGCCCCCGTTCCGATTCCTGCGCCTGTTGTTGCGGCAGAGGAAACTCCCACAGCTGTTCCCCCAACAAAGGGCGATGACACGTCAGGAGCGAGTTTTGATACTGATTTGTTGGTTGATGACGTTGCCGCAAAAGATGAACCGGTGGAACAGCCCGAAGTTTCCGAAACTCCCGAAACTCCCGAAACCACTGATTCGCCAACCGGTGCCTCTTTCGACAGTTGGGAATGCGGCAAGTGTAATTACAGAAACGTCGGTTATCAGACTAATTGTACAAAGTGCGGGGCTGACAAGAGCTTGAAGAAAGAAAAACGGCTTTCTAAGGCTCAAGAGCTTACCGCTGAAGCCGAAAAAGGTGATGTTGAAAGCCAATATGAGCTGGCAGTAATGTACGCCGAGGGCAATGAAGTCCTTCAAGACGACTCAAAAGCGGCGCAGTGGTACATAGAAGCGGCAGAGCAAGACCACACGGAAGCGCAATATCGTTTGGCAGAGCTCTACACGATTGGCAAGGGCGTTCCCCAGACTGACCTTAAGGCGGCGCAGTGGTATGAAAAGGCGGCGGCACAAGGGCATAATCAGTCGCGCTATAAAATCGGTATGTTCTATTTAAACGGCGTGGGTGTTGAAAAAGACTACGTCAAAGCAACCTCTTGGTACTGTCAAGCGGCAGAGCAAGGGCATTCTCAAGCTCAATTTGGATTGGGTTTTTACCACGAGACAATAACTCGCGACTTTATTAAAGCGGCTTATTGGTATACCAAAGCGGCAGAGCAGGGCAACGCGCGCGCGCCATACAGCTTAGCTCTCATGTATCTGAACGGAACCGGCGTAGAGCAAGACTATGAAAAAGCCGCGAAGTGGCTTCGCAAAGCCGCAGAAGTAGAAAACGCAAACGCACAATTTGAACTGTGGCTTATGTTTGTAAAAGGCTTGAGCGGCGACTCAAACAATCTCTCAGAAGGCGTAAAATGGCTCAGCATGGCGGCAGAACAAGGTCACGTTGAAGCAAAAGCGACCTTGGGGAAATTGAGCTTGCTCTTGCAGGAAAGTTAGACATTCTTCTTGTGAAACAACTCCCTCAAGCCCACCGGCAACAGTAAAACGGCGAATGCTTTTTGGAGTAGCTGGTCGTCTAAAGTTTTGAACAAAAACAAACCTAATCCTACCCCGAGTGCGCCGCCTATGCAGATTATGGGTAGGATTTTCCACTCTATGAGCTTGTTTTTGCTATGCAGAATAATTGATATAAGTGCTATGGGTAAAAAGAATAAGAGGTTAATTCCGCCCGCCGATTTTTGCGCAACATTCTCCCAAATCGTTAGCCATATGATTAATATAAAGCCGCCGCCTAAACCCATTGCGGCGGTTATTCCTGTGAAAAATCCTATAATTATATTCATTTTAACAACAACCTTATTGACGATGCTAAGACAATACACCCGAAAATTCGTCTTAGCGCGTGGTTCGGGATTTTTTTCAGCCATAACGCTCCGACAGCCGCGCCTACCGCCCCTGCTGGGAGGTATTCCATCGTCGTGGCGTAATCTAAGTTGCCACTGACTGACAGCGAAATAACCGATAAAAGGCTTAAGAAAAATATTAGTGCAACCGATGTGGCGTGACATTTTTTGGTGGAAAGCCCCAACTTCTTAAACAAAGGCACAGCGACAACGCCGCCGCCTGAACCAAACAGCCCGTTAAGCCCACCGCACAACAGCCCAATCAGAGCCTTTAAAACTTTGTCAATGTGTTTTTTCATGCTATTATATTACCCTTATTTGCTCAATTGTATTCCACGCCAAACGCATGAAACATTTTCCCAAACACTCAGAATAATAATTCTTAAAAATATTAGAAAAGCAAGAACGCTTTGACGTTAACTGCCTGACGAGCAACGGAAAACAAATCAAGATTGAAATGCAATCTACAAAAATGCAAGGTGACAGCCTTCAAAATGAATATGAAATCTTTAAAAAAATTAAGTTCCGAAACTCGGTGATGTTTTGGCTAAGCCGATAACCGAAATGAGCGCGCTTGAAATCTGGACAATGTTCTTTGCTCACGCGGATAATCCGCAGTTTAAAGCTAAAATCAGCGAGACCATGAGGGTGAAGGAGGAAATCGCTATGGCTACCGAAATTTTAAATACAATCAGTAAAGACGAACACGCAATCGCAAAATACAGAGCAAGGCGCAAATGGGAAGCAGACCTAACTACAAACAATTAGGCACGTGCAAGCCCGTCTTATACAGAATCCGAAACGCATAATTTTGTGAAAAATATACAAAAAAATCCCACTATATATAGTGGGATTTTTTTGCGCTATTGTGTTTTTTGCAGAAATGTGGTATATTTCATATAATGGGCGTACCCATGCCCTTTATAATATGCAATTAGAATTGCTTTTGCCCAAAACAATTTGCTCTTTATCATTCACCTGTGCATATTGTGCCGCAAAACAGCCCTCGTCGTCGGTTAGCAAAATAGCACACTTGTCTATAATTGCCTTATCGCAAACGCGGTAGGAGTCCGTGCGTTTTCTGCGAGTGACAAACTTCACAGAGTCTGCTGCCACGTGAACGTTAAAATACCGTTCGCGCGCTTCATTTGTCCACATCACGGATTGTTCTTCAAATGGGGCGATGATGTGCAGTTTGGCTTTTACAAGAGCCGTCTGACACATTCCAAGCAAAATTTCTGCCCCGAACAATGAAAACCCCCACTCTGCATTACAAATAAAATCGCTCACCCCCATAGCACTCAACTCTGACAGCGTTTTCGCAATTTCAAGTTTAAGCTCAATACACTTTGGCGACTTCTCATCTAAGCCGCTCGCCATCTCAAAAATTGACTTTCCTATAATCGCACAATACATTACTTTTTGACTTCCTTTCCTGTTTTTAGTATAATTATGATTATTACTGACAATGATAGTAAAAAAGAGGAGTAGCCTTGAAACATGAATTTTAAATATTTGTCTGTTGACAGCGACGTAAAACTCGCCGAAAGTGAAGCCGCCGTTTGGAAATCAGAGCGCGGCATTGATATGGAACGTGTTGATACAATGACACAAGGCATCGAAAAATTGAAGAAAAACAACTATTTATACGTGGGCATAAACAGCAACGTTGTTGACTTTATGCCCCTGCTCAGAGCTATGCGAAGTGTGACGAAATGCCCGATTTTTATCGCCACTGATGATTGTAATTACAGCGCGCAAAAAGAGAGCTTTGCCGTAACTAACGGTGCGAATATGTACGGGCGTTTTCAAAAAACCACAAGCGAAAACATTGAAGTTGTGATGGCGCATATAACCAAAATTTCCCTTGAAAACGAGAACCCTTCAAACCCCGAGCCGTCAAACATTTTGGTGTTTAAAGAATTGCTGATTGCTCCTTTACAGCATAGCGTTTACGTCTGGGACAAAAAAATCAACTTAACCAAAACCGAATACGACATTTTGTATTATCTCGCCCTTAACCGCAACATAATAATTACCTATGAGCAACTATGCGACGAAATTTGGAAAGAGCGCGAACCACCAACCAACAACTTAGTCTGGAACCACGTCTTTACACTCCGCCAAAAGTTAAAGTCAGCCAAAAAATACCTCATCAATGAAAAAAGTGTAGGATACAGCTTTTCTACTAAATTATAACAGAGCAAAATTTGTTTTGCCTTTGTTTATTTAAAACATAAAAAAACAGCAGTAACCTCTCTCGAGATTACTGCTGTTTTTGGGCAAAATTCGGGACGGGCAAAATTCGGGACGGGCAAGCCCGTCCCCTACAATCCGTCGCCGCAAGGCGACTCCACAATTGTCAACTGTCAATTGTCAATTGTCAACTGCCTACAGGCTATCGCCAAAATCTTTACGGAACTGTTTTACCAAACGTTCTTGCCAGTCGTCGACGGGTCTTAATCTGCCGAAGAAGAATCGCAAGACTTTGGGTTCTTCGATAAACTCTAAGCCCCCTATCAGTTGGCGGTTTTGGTTGAGCCAGTCCATGCGGTCGGCGACGTACTTGACGTGCGAAAGTGTAAACACCCGTCGCGGAACCGCAAGACGTGCGAGTTCCATTTCCGAGAAGCGTTCGCTTCCGTCGGCGTTGCGTTGTTCGCTCAATGTCCCTCTTTCCATGCAACGCACACCGCCGGCTATATAGATTGCCGCCGCTAATGCCCCTGCCCTATATTGTGATTTTGGGATGTGTGAGCAGATTTCCATTGCGTCTGCGTGACAACCCAATCCCCCGGGTGGGGTAACGACCGGGATTCCTTTTTTCACAAACTCGTTACACATTGCTTCTACGATAAGCGGTGTCTGGCTGATGACGTCGAAATCAAGCGTTTCTTCAAGCCCCACGGCGAGTGCCTCCATTTCGCGCACAGACATTCCACCATAAGTCAAAAAGCCCTCATACAACGGAACTAACTCACGCATCTTGAGAAACAGCGAATTGTCGTTCACTAAAATTCCGCCGCCGCGCGCCGAGCCTAACTTTCGAGCAGAGAAATAGATTATATCGGTGAGAGAAGCGATTTCGAGAATTATGTCTTTTATGGAAACGTCTTTGTAGTCCTCATCGCGTATTTTTATAAAATAAAGGTTGTCGGACAAAAGACTGGCATCGTAAACGAAAGGAATGTCAGCTTTTCGGCAAATTTCTGAAACCTCTCTCATGTTTTTCATTGACACGGGTTGACCGCCTATGAGGTTGGTTCCCGCTTCCATTCTGACGAATGAGATTTTGTCTCTTCCCAACTTATTAATCAATTCTTTGAGCTTGTCTATGTCGATGTCTCCTTTAAAGGGGGCATCACTTTTTATTTTATAGCCCTCTTTGATTACGATTTCTTCAATATCGCCGCCACATGCGGTTATATGCGCCTTTGTGGTGGTAAAGTGGAAATTCATAATAGCAGTAGAGCCGGGTTTAACGAGAACCCTTGAGATGATATGCTCGCACGCTCTCCCTTGGTGGGCAGGGAGGAAATATTTCATCCCGAATATTTCTTGCAACACCGATTCTAAGCGGTAAAACGTTTCAGAGCCGGCATAGCTGTCGTCGGCTTGCATCATTGCCGCGTATTGGTTTTGGCTCATGGCGTTCACACCGCTGTCGGTGAGCATGTCCATAAACACGTCGCGATTTTTCAGCAAAAAGGTGTTGTTTCCGGCTTCTTCCATGCGCTCCTTGCGCTCTTCAACGGGAATAAGATTGACTCTTTGCACCATACGAACCTTGTGCATTTCCAGCGGAATATTTTCCCCTGAAAGAAATTTTACGTTAGACATAATTCACGCTCCTTATTTTTTTAAGTCAGCTCACCGGCTGTTTGTTCACTATTATAACATAAATCCGCGCGAAGCGCAAGAGGTTTTAAACTTAATATTTTTTAATTTTTTGTTTGGAATGTCTTGTGAGAATGGGTGAGGGTGGGGTGGGAGATGGGCGTTTTATTTTAAACCAGTCCGCGCAAGCGGACACCAAAACTGTCAACTGTCCGTCAAAACCCACAAAAATATTCAACATTATATATATATATATATATATATATAATCACGAATTTCTTTGCTTGCTATTGCAATTTTTGGAAGAATATGGTATATTATGTAGAAGGGTGAAAGAGTGAACTTGCCCTAATAAAACCACGAAACGTAAAAATGAGGAGGTTAAATGCAATGATGACAGGTAAAGAAAACAACGAGTATTCAAACTTTTTTCAGGCTTTGAGGAGAGTTAACCCAACAAATTATTTTAACTCTAACCCTCTTTCTCTGGTAGCAAATGAAAACTTAGGCGGGAGGATGACTCATGGTATATTTTATAAAGAATTTCATGTCTTCTCCTTGAAAAGCTTAGTCAGCTTAGGAGAAATAGCAGATTTATCAGCCGACATATCCAAAAACACTGCTATAATAACAGGATTTCGTGGGAGCGGTAAAACCACTTTTGCTAAACTGTTAGTTTCGTTATTAGATGAAACTATATCTTTCCCGAACACAGATATGTATAGATATAAAAATGAAATTGATTTTGAAAAAACTATTGAAGAAATAAAAAAACATAATAAGAATAAGGGCATAAAATTTTCAAACGATAACGCGATTTCCGTACACGTAGAATATTTAAAAGAAAATATAAAAGGATATCCAATTCACTTAAATTTTGAAACAGGTATGAATTCTCATGAAAATCCTTTCAAAATGAAATTGATTCATAATTTAAAAAAACTTATAAAAAAGACGATAGCTGAAAATAAACATTGCATATTTAATAGAGTCTGTATAACCACCCGTGTAAATGTCAATAATCTCCATAAGAAAAAAATAAATGGAGGTTAATGCAATGAGAACAACAAATAATATTCAAACAGAACAAGAAATGGAGTTAGTAAAACTGCTG
>Ga0099364_10005132_pt1 | contig 19552 bp, 27 predicted proteins | sample TergutTh196P3_FD_73070 | JGI IMG/M metagenome (GOLD analysis project Ga0099364, IMG submission 73070) | Microcerotermes parvus P3 segment gut microbial communities from Pointe-Noire, Republic of the Congo - Th196 P3 | ecosystem: Host-associated > Arthropoda: Insects > Digestive system > Gut ... | reverse complement strand
GCATTTGACGACAACACCGACAGGGAAGTGTTTTCCGCAGCATTTACAACCCGCTCCGAATATGTGCTTTACGCGCGCGGGGTACTGCGCGAACGATCCTCAAAAAACCCGGAACTGCCGACCGGGGACGTCGAACTTGAAGTAAGCGAACTGAACATACTCGCAAAAGCGGATACGCCGCCGTTTGAGATAGCGGAAAACTCAGACGTCAATGACGCCCTGCGGCTGAAATTCCGCTACCTTGACCTGCGCCGGCCCGATATGCAGCGCTTCATTGCCCTGCGGCACAGGGCAGTGAAAGTCGTGCGCGATTACTTTGACGAAAACGGCTTCCTTGAGATAGAAACGCCGATGCTGACAAAATCGACCCCGGAAGGCGCGCGCGACTATCTCGTGCCGAGCCGCGTACACCCGGGTAAATTCTATGCCCTGCCGCAGTCGCCGCAGCAGTACAAGCAACTTTTGATGCTTGCCGGCTTTGACAGATACATGCAGATAGCGCGCTGCTTCCGCGACGAAGACCTGCGCGCCGACCGACAACCGGAGTTCACGCAAATAGACCTGGAAATGTCATTTGTCGATGTAGAGGACATCATCGCGATGAACGAAGGCTTTATTAAACGATTGTTCAATGACGTCTTAGGCATAAAAGTCGACACACCCATACCGAGGCTGACATGGCGCGAGGCCATGGACAGATTCGGGTCGGATAAACCCGATATGAGGTTTGGCATGGAGCTTAGCGACATAAGCGATATAGTGAAAAACTGCGGATTCAAAGTGTTTTCAGAGCCGGCATCCTCAGGCGGCAGCGTCCGCATGATTCACATCCCGGGCGCGCCAATGCCGCGCAAGCAGATTGACTCGCTTGTCGAATTCGTCAAAACATACGGCGCGAAAGGCCTCGCATGGACAAAAATCAGCGAGGATGGCAGCATATCATCATCGTACGCAAAATTCCTCACAGACGAGGAAAACGACGCGATCATAAAACGCGCCGGGGCAAAACAGAATGGACTCATACTCATAATAGCCGACACAAAAGACGACATTGTATTCGCATCGCTCGGCGCGTTGCGCTGCGAATGCGCCAAGCGGCTAGGCCTGATAAAAGACAGCGAATACAAGTTCGTCTGGATTACGGAATTCCCGCTGTTTGAATACTCGGAGGAAGAAAACCGGTATATGGCCAAACACCACCCGTTTACAGCGCCGATGGATGAAGACGCCGAAATGCTCGAAAGCGACAAAGCGAACTGCCGTGCCAAAGCATATGACATTGTGCTAAACGGCACAGAACTGGGCGGCGGTTCCATACGAATAAACACGCCCGATGTGCAAGAACGCATGTTCCGCGCGTTGGGGTTTACGAACGAAGAAGCAATGGAGCGCTTCGGGCACCTGATAAACGCATTCAAATACGGCGCACCGCCGCACGGCGGGATCGCCTACGGGTTAGACAGGCTCGTCATGCACCTGGCAGGGCAGGGCAGCATCCGCGACGTCATAGCATTCCCTAAAGTTCAAAACGCATCCGAGCTAATGACAAACTGCCCCGATTTAGTAGACGACGCACAACTCAAAGAACTAGGTATATCAGTAGTTGAAAACTAAAACCTCACACTGAAACTGAGCATAAAATGCGAAAACAAAAAAATAAGTATTGTATTCAACAAGAAAATGTGGTACGGTTATATCCGGCGGTTCACTAGGATGACCAACGCTCCTATAGCAGCCGCCGGAATAGCCGCAATACATAATCTGCCAAAAATAACAATCAATAAAGGGGTATAGCTCAGCTGGTAGAGCGGCGGTCTCCAAAACCGTAGGCCGAGGGTTCAAATCCTTCTGCCCCTGCCAAACGGAAAGCCTTGCAAATGCTATGTTTGCAGGGCTTTTTGTTTGCTCAAAACAGCCAAATACCCTTATGTTTACCCTTTACAGCATTCACAGGTTCAAATGAACATGTGTTGTGTGCGAGTTGAACCTGTGTTATGCGCCCCGTAAAACAGTTTGAATATAATGCTCTTTACGTTCTGCGCTAGCCTCCTTCATGCGTTCGGAAACATGGCCGTAAACATCGAGTGTGAACGCAGCGGAGTGATGGCCGAGGTTTTCTTGTAGCGTTTTGGGATCGTCCCCAATCTCCAAGGAGTTGACCGCGTAGGTATGCCGGAGGTCATGAAAAGTGTTGTCAGGCAAGCCGATTTTCACCGCTACGCGCTTGAATGAATTGGACAGCGTGTTGTGTGCGAAATGCCGACCTATCTCATTTGTAAACACAAGGTTCATGTCGTTGTCCCATGACACGCCAGCTTTAAGCTGCCATTCCATTTGCTGCCGCCTGTGATCCTTGAGCATCCTCATCACCGAGGGCGCGGGGGTAATGGTGCGGCTTTTATCGTGCTTTGGGGAGGTAAGCTTATATGCGCCGCCTTTTTTCTTTTCCTTGATGAGCTGCTTGTTGATGTGTATAGTCCCGCGCTTATAGTCTACAGCGTCCCAGGTTAGCCCCATGGCTTCGGCTTGCCTCAGACCCGTAAGCAGAACCACCTTAAACAACGTCTCGTGTGTGTGGCCTTTAATCATGTCCAAAAAAGCCTTAACGCTGTTTTCGTCAAGCGGCCTGATTGTTTCTTTCTCGATAGCGGGCAGCTTTGCCTTAAAGCAGGGGTTAGAGCGTATATATTCCAACCCCAATGCTTGACTCATTGCCTTGCTAAGAACGCCGTGAATGTTCTTGACGGTCTTAGCCGCCAAGGGCTTTTCTTTGCGCTGTAAATCATTGCAGAACTTTTGGACGGTGTGTTTCGACAACTCGGTTAGTCTGATAGCGCCAAGGGCAGGCTTAATATGCTGACGCACCTGTGTTTCATAAGAAATGCGGGTGTTTTCCTTTAGGTCGGGCGTGTATTCCAGTAGCCATATATCAAGCCATTGCCCGACGGTGAGTTTTGACGGATCTGTGTAAGTGCCATCATCAATGTTTTTTGTTGCGTTAGTCAGCTTCTTGCGGACTTCGGCCTGAGTATCGGCGTAAACGGATTTTTGAACTTGCTTCCCCGTGCCGGGATCGCGGCCTACAGTGTAACGTGCCTCCCATCGCCCATCCGGGCGTTGGCGTATCGTGCCGGAGCCTTGAGCGGCGCGGGTGTTGCTTTTACGTATTGGCATTGTTGTCAGCCTCCCTTACATACTTGCTAAAATAGGTTACAGGGTCAAAGCCATTCGATATTGCTTCACCAAAAGCCGACAAGAAAGATGCAAAATACTCATGCGCTTCAAAATGTCGAAACCGTTCCTCCCTTTTTATCGCATAGTATGCTTTGCGGATTTCATTTTCATGCGCGGTCTTCACGCGAGCATTTTCTTCTTTTTCCGCTTCTGTGTCTCCATCAGCATTGATGTAAATAGGATCGGCAGACCACTTAACTGTTAAATCAATATCATTATATTCTTTTTCGTAGGAAGATCGCTGTTCAGCGCTTTTGCAGTAATAGTAAATCTCATAACACAGGTTACCAAAGTTCTTACTTGACAATAAAGCATCTACGAAACTGAGGCCATACCGAACTGGATCGGGGGAATATTCCAGCATCGCTTTGCGTATTTCCTGCACATCTGGGTGCAGGCCTAGCCGCCGTTCAACGGCTACAACATCGGCGTTACCATCTTCGGCATCTGTTAGCCCTAGCAGCCAGTCTGTAGATTTGCCGCTAAACTCTGATAGTTTTAGCAGGTTTTCGCATGTTGGCAGAGTGTAACCATTTGACCACTGCCTGAATGTAGATGTTGATTGAATGCCGAGATGCTCCGCTAGCGCTTTTTCATCGGTCTCTTTCAACATCTGTTTGAATCTACTGCAAAACTCTAAGTTTGAAAACCTGTTAGATTTGTCTGACATAATTGAAACCCACCCCCATTTATGTTAGTGATAATAACATTGACATATAATTGTTAGCGTTATATAATGCTAACAACAGGTTGTTATGCGCATTTATTCTAACACCGAACAATCAATGCGTCAACACATTTCTTTTGGAGGTTATGCGAAAATGAAAAACACAGAAATTAGACTTGCCGTTGTCGCCGCTAATGTCAAGCTGTGGGAGGTAGCGGAGGCGCTAGGTATCGCAGATAACAGCCTCAGCCGCAAGTTACGGCGAGAACTTCCCGACGAGGAGAAAAAGAGAATTCTTGCTGTTATTGAGCGACTAAAGGCGGAGCGGGTGAGTTGCAATGTCTGAGAACACTAGCAACAAAACCAAAAGCGGAGTTCATAAAATGAACAGAAGTGAGGGAATTAATGGAGAAATTAGCTTACAGTGTCCCAGAATTGGCAACAGCTCTTGGAATAGGGCGAAATGTAGCCTATGAGCTTGTGCAGCGTGAGGATTTCCCCGCTATCAAAATCGGTGAACGGCGAATAGTTGTCCCAGCTGACGGGCTGCGGCGATGGCTTGAGCAGCAGACGGGAGGCAGCTATGCAAAAGCCAAATGACCTATCAAGCAGCACGGGCGAAATATGGCAGTAGCAATATTTGAAGCGATCAAGAGCGCGGCTGACCTGTCTGATGTAGTCCGGCACAACGGCGTAGAGCTTGACCGCCACGGCAAAGGCCTGTGTCCGTTCCACCCCGAGAAAACGCCGTCATTTAGCGCCAAGGGCGGCTACTGGAAATGCTTTGGCTGCGGCGAGGGCGGCGACGTGATTGACTTTATCGCCAAGTTGCACGGCTTGTCAGTGATTGAATCAGCGCGGATGCTTGATTCCATGTACAAACTCCAGTTATTCGCTGAACAGGCGAACACGGCAGAGATACGCAGACGGGCGCGGCAAGCACAGCTTGAGAGTGAGACGCTAACAGCGTTCGATTATTGGATTGACTACGCAACGGCTATATGGGCTTGGTGGATACGGACGCTTACACGATGGAAGATACAATATGCTCCTGCAACGCCGGAGGACGAGCCGCACGAGTGCTTTATATTCTCCTGTGCGGAATTGCCAAAAGCGGAAGCCGTGTTCAATGAGCTTATCGACGGCGATTACAACGCAAAGGCAGAGCATTTTAACCAACAGTGGCACAAGTGGGATCGTGATGTTCCGGACGAAAGGAAAGCATTTCACAGGGCTTTTTGGGCGGCGGGCGTTTTCGAGGCAAGACTAAACTTCTACAAACAACATGCAAATTTGATTGAAATATTGGGTAGATATTATGACGAACAGCGAAAAATATAAAAAAGTCAAAGACGCGGGGTTTGCCGAGAATCCTCCACCGGAAGCCGAGAGCGCAAATGACGAGCCGAAAAAAAGAAACACCCAGGCAGAGACTTTGTTGAAACTTGCTGATGCCTCCGGTGCGGACTTATTTCAAAGCGACATGGGCGACCTTTATGCAGCGATCCCGGTTGCAGGCCATACAGAGATTTTGCAGTTGGAAAGCAGGGACTTTAAAATTTGGTTGCACGGCCTACACTACAAAGACACGGGCAAGGCCGCGAACAGTGATGCAGTAGCTCAGGTTTTAGCCGTGCTATCGGCAAAGGCTCGATTTGACAGGCCGGAAGCAATAACGCTGTCTACTCGGACGGCGGAGCGGGACGGGATTACTTTTTATGACCTGTCTAATGAAAAATGGCAAGCCATAAGGATAACCGCCGGCGGGTGGATAGTATGCGATAACCCTCCGATCATGTTTACCCGTTACCGCCACCAATCAGCGCAGGTCACGCCAACACCCGGCGGCGATATGAGCAGAATTCTCAAATACATTCCGCTTACGCGATACTCCACATTGTTTCTGTGTTGGCTAGTATCGTGCTTTATACCGAATATCCCTCACCCCTTGGTTATCTTTTACGGAGAAAAAGGCGCGGCGAAATCCACCGCCTGTGAATTTATAAAGGCAATCATTGACCCGTCAAGTTTGGCAACGCTGACAATCTCCAATGACCCGCGTTCGGCGGCTGTGAATTTGCAGCAGCACTGGTTCTTACCATTCGACAATGTGAGCTATATCAGCGATGAAGTATCTGACATGTTTTGCAGGGCTATCACAGGGGGTGGGATTCAGCAGCGTAAACTGTTCACCAACGCCGAGGATGTTATCTTCACTTTTAAAAGAATTATTGCCCTTAATGGCATAAACAACGTAGCGACACGCCCGGATTTGCTTGACCGCTCCATACTCATTGAGCTGGAACGGATAACCGAAAATGAGCGGCGGGAGTTGTCGGAGATTCAGGCCGCATTTGAATCAGACCGTGCCGCGATACTTGGCGGGATATTGGACACGTTATCAAAAGCCATGAGAATATACCCGACCGTCAAGCTGCCAAAACTACAACGTATGGCAGACTTCACGCGATGGGGCTACGCCATCGGCGAGGCGTTCGGCGGCTTAGGGCAAACGTTTCTTGATGAGTACGCCGCGAACAGGGACAGCCAAAATACTGAGGCCATAAACGCCGACCCTGTTGCGGTTTTAGTTGTGGAGTTTATGGCGGTTCGCGACGAATGGACGGGGCGCGTATCCAGTCTTTTGCGCGAGTTGGTAGATATAGCGGCGGATCATGGTGTAAACCCGCGCGCGAAAAGCTTCCCAAATCAGCCTAATCAATTGTCACGGCGCTTGAGGGGAATCCGTTCAAACCTTGAGGCCGTCGGTATCCATTTTGAAAACAGCGGCCACGGGCGGCAGGGAACTATCATTTCCCTAAATAACGTAAAAACATCGTCACAATCGTCACATCGTCACAAAGCCAGTAATACCAATGCTTACAGCCGTGACGATGATGTGACGATAAACACAGGCAATAATTCATCGTCACACTCATCGTCACGCTCTAAACCATTGCAGCACAACGCCTGTGACGGTGGTGACGATGGTGACGATAAAAACGCTACTTTATGGGAGGTTACCATATGAACGTAGGCCACATCATTGAATCGCTTGATAAATGCGGTGTCATTGTCGAGCTTGGCATTAACCTAAAGTCCGGGCAGAAGCCGCCACCTGAAGCCGAACCCTTGATAAAAATGCTATCCGATAGGCGCGAGGGGGTTATTGATCATCTGCTTGCCGGGCGGTTCGTCCCGCTCCCGGACAGCGCCAAAATTCCGGATGCATTCCGCTCTGAGCGGATGAACGAAATACGCGCCATACTCGCGGTGTGCTACAGATTGCTCGAACTGCACGAAGGCGCGGAAACTGAAGCGCAATGGAAGGCGGCACATTCGTACCACGAGGGACGGCTTGACGGCAACGATCAGTTTGCAGTTCAAATGCATACCGCCGCCATTCTGGAACTGCAAAGGCAGTATCAATCAAGGAAAAAGCACTGATGTTATCGGGAGTCACACCATGCTAAATGAGACGGAAATAAAATTACTGCGGTTAGCGTTGGACTCAGGGGCGCAACCCGGCGAGATCGCCAACGCGGCACTTTTGTTGATAAGAAAATTGCGCAAACGTCAAGCAAGCGTTGATGATTTTAAGCAGCATTATCCGGAAGTGGCAACATTACGCCGACTCTGCGCAGCGCCATTAATGAAATGCTATGGAGAGATTGAAAATGAATGAATCGAGGTTGGTTTTTGAAATTATGCAACTTTTAGGGCTACACGGTGCTGTTTTCCGCTGCAATGCCGGACAGTTTTTCACCCGGAGCGGACAACGTGTTTCAGGCCTTCCGAAAGGATTTTCAGATATTCTTTTCATCGGCGATGACGGCAGGGCTTGTTTCGTAGAAGTCAAAACTCCCGGGGGCAAAACTACGCCGGAGCAAGATAAGTTCATTGAGCGAATGCAGAAGCTCGGAGCGCGGGCAGGAATCGCCCATAGCGCCTTAGAAGCCGCGCAGATATGCGGGATAGGAGAGAACGAATATGGCTTATGAAAAATATGAGAGAGAGCTAATCATCGGATGTATTTCCGGTGTGGCATAAAACAAAAATAAAGGAGAACACAATGAAAACGAAAATCATCCAGATCACACCCGCGCCCGCCGGAATGACGGCATATTTCGAGACCGATTACCGCGACGACCAAGGCAGGGTAAGGGCAGACGGGAGGCTTGTATCATGCCTTGCATTGGTCGAGACCACTGATAGCACAGGGACTTACACCGAGGTTAGGGCGATGATACCGGAAGACAGTTGCGACACGCTTGTGTTTGCGGCTGAGCATTCTGGGTTTATCGCAGTCGCTCACTGCTAACAATGCGCAGCAAAGGAGAAAACCATGAATGCAATTGACTGTATCACAGCCATTCTGACCGCAGCCGGAGCAAAGGAAAAAAGCGAGATAGCGGACTTTTTCGCCCGTACCATACACGCCAATATAGCCCGCTTGCTATCGCAGACTCAAAGCAAGCCAACGCATAAAAATGATATCCAAATGCTCGAAGACTGCCAAACGCTCATGAAACTGTTGAAACGCTTTTACGACCTACCCCAAAAAATATAACAGGAGGAAAACAAAATGTACAACAGCATAAACCCTGCAATGGCAGCACAACAGGCCAAGAAACAACGAACCCGCGAACGAAACCAGCGCATGCTCGCTCACCTACGCCAAGGCTACGACTATAACGCACAGGTGGAGGCGGCGAAAGAAAAAATGCTGCCCGACGCGAACAGGTATATATCCCTTGCTGAACAGGAATTTGACAGGCGGGAGGCTCACGCCGCGCAAGCCCAAGCACAGCGCAAGGCCGCCGAAGACGCCGAGCACGCCAAGTCACAAGCGGCGGCGGCAGCGTACCGGGCGGCGCGGGAAGCGGAGCAACAGGCGATTGAAGCCGCGATTGAGAAGAATTTCATCGAGGAATTTACAGCCGCTGCTCACAGCTCTTACAGGAACGGAGGTAACTGAGCATGGCAACATACACAGACGCGATCAACGCAGCGAACTGGAAACCGCCAGTCCCCGCCACAAAGCAAGCCTATGAGCGGGAGTACAACGCAGCGAAGGCGGCGGGTAACAGCGTGCTGGCGATAACCATAAAGCAACACGCCTTTGCGAATGGCGTGTTGCTTGAGGAGTATATGCCGCTACGTTATCCGGGCTGATAACGCCAGTGCTGCATAATGTCCTTTTTATTGGACACGACATAACACACGGGCGCGAACTAAACAGGAGGAATTAAAATGCAACAAGAAGAAAACAAAAAGCCGCAGAAACGCGGTGCCCGCTGGCTAGACCCTGAAAATGACTCTACCCCTGACGAAAAAGCGAAAATACTCAAGGGCGTAATGAGCCGTTCCGCTCTGTTCAACGGGAAAATCGGAAGGCCGCCAAAGTACACGCCGGAAGAAGTCCTTGAGCGCGTAAAGGCGTACTTTGTGAACTGCTGCAAGCACGGCCACCACCCGACAAAGACGGCTCTTGCAAACGCCCTTGATATATCCTATGACACGTTGCTGAGTTGGGAGAGGGACACGCAAAAGCCGTTTCACGACACTATAACGCGGGCGGTTATGTTGATACGAGACTACGAAGAATCGGCGAGCTTGGAAGGTAAGATGAACGTGATCTTGAGCATTTTCCGCTCCAAGGCAGTTTGGGGGCTAGTCGAAAAAACGGCTGTGGAGCTATCCCAGCCGCAGATAAACCCATTAGGCGAACCAATGACCGAAGAAGACCGCCAAGCGCTGATAGAGAAATACAAAGCCGCGGTTCCGGAGGTGGCCGACTAATGAACGAATTAGTTAAAATCCAAAGCGATGACGTTTTTACGGATACAAAGGTAATTGCCGACGGCACGGGCAATGAACATAAGTCCGTTAACCGTCTTGTCACAAAATATCGGGAAGACTTTGAAGACTTCGGAGAAGTTAAGTTTAGCGATTTCAAATCGCTAAACCCCGAAGGCGGCAGGCCAACACGGATTTACATGCTCAACGAACCGCAGGCGACGCTTTTAATAACGTATCTCGATAACACGGCAGTTGTCCGCAAGTTCAAGAAAGAGCTTGTACGGCAATTCTACGCAATGCGCACCGAGCTTAACCGCAGGCACACCGAACGCGCCCAATTAAAGCCCATCCGCCGCGAAATGACGGACGTTATTCAACAGGTGGACAATGACAAATGGGCTTACAAGAAATACACGGATCTTGCGTATAAAGCCGTCACGGGGATGAATGCCCGTAAGCTACGCGAGGAGCGCGGGGCTTCCAAAGACGCAGCAGCGGTGGACTACATGACCGCAGACGAAATACACGCCGTTGCAGAAATGCAGTACCGGATAGCGGTTCTTCTTGATATCGGCATGGACTATCAGCAGGTCAAGGCCGCTTTATCCAATCGCTTGACGCTTATCCACGCCGCATAGCGCAGGCATATAAAGCAGGGCGGGCTACCATTACGGCGGCCCGCCCTCGTTCTATATAGCGCGGATCTCAGGGGTGTAGCCAACCGGACAATCCATTTCTGGATACTCCCACTGCGCAATTCTGCGCACTGGCGGCCGATAATCCGACCGTGAACTTTTCCGTAATGGCAAGTTTCTACCCGTTTTGGTGAAGACGGTGACGGGCTTGCGCGGTTGTATTCGCCCTAATGTGTCAACCGTTTTTTCGACGTGCGGAATTTCCGCACATCTCTCCATTTCTTTACGCTGGCTCCCTACAGTTTTGTCACTTACCCCCAGCCCCGCCGCAATTTGCCTGTCCGACTTCTCCGGCGTTTCCGCAAGCTGCTCACGTATCAGTTCCCGCCGCTGCTCTTGCGTCATGTGCCGTCGTGCCATGTTCAATTTACGGGCGTGTACCCGTTTTTCCGAGTCTGTCATCCCGGCGCGTATCACTTTCGGGTAGTCCTTTATGCCTAACTCGGTGCATATTCTTAGCCTGTGATGCCAGGTCTACTCGCCGCACAGAAACTGTGCGAATCGCACAGTTCGCCATTTTTGACGTAAACCTTTTTGCTCCATTACTCAGATTTGAGTAAACCTTTCTGCTCCATGTGGGACAGAAAGTGGCAACCTTGATTTTCACGAAAGGCGCATCGGTGTGCTTTTGGCATTAATACCGGGTAACGGTATTAATTCATGCTAGTGAAATAATTTCGCTTGCAGAAGCGCTTTTTATTTCGTTCGGGTAGTCGTGGGTGTCACCGGTGCCGGTATCGACCGCCGGTATAGGGGGTGGGGGTGTTCCGCTGAACCCGTAACACGTTCCAGAATACCGCGAAACTATGTGCTTTATGTGCCTGTTTGGTATGTCCGGACGGTGGACACATGATACTTTGTGAACCTAACTCAAATAACGCCCACGTACACGGCGCTATACGCAACCCATGGCACATGACAGGGCAAACTACCACCCCACGACCCCGAAAACGATTCTACGGCATTCTTCACGAATGAAGACCTGACCAGAACCAGACTCATGACACCGACTAACTAACTTCGTTACCCCGGGGTAACGAAGTTGCCAACGGCTACTGGCCGGGCTTCTCCCAGTCACGCTTCGCCCACGTCCTGATGGTGGACTCAGGCAGGCCGTGTTTCTTGGATATGTGCGCAATCCTCATGCCGGTTGCGTAGTCAGCCCGTGCCGCTTCCTTTGTATCCGCAGGTATTGGTTGTTTCTTAACAGGTATCGGCGGCTGTTTCTTCGCTTTGACCTCCCGGGTATCATCCCTCCAGTAGCGCTTCGCCCACGAACTGACGGTGTTGTAAGGCAGGCCGTGCTTTACGGCTATGTCATTTGGCGACATTCCGGCGAGGTAATCAGCGTGGGCGGCTTCACGGGCGGCAAGGCGTAGGTCTTTAACTGTCTCCTCATAGGTGGCCGCCAGGGGCTTGGATATGGTATCCAACCTGATATCAGGCTCAGGGTTAGCCCGCCCCGGAGTCGGAGTAATCGGCACTGAACCCAAATCTGGGGTGAGTGGTTCGGCAGTTGATACCGTAATCGTCCGTGGTTCAGCGGGCGTGTCATCTGCTTGCCGGACAAACACCCTTACCGGTTCAGCAGGCGTGTCATCTGCTTCAATCATTAATACCTTGACCCTTGCAGTCTGTGAAGCGTCAGCCTTTTCAGATTTCTGATAACCCTGCTCCTCCGCTTTTACCTGCACCCCCGGTGTAACTAAACTGTCAGGCCGCTCCGGGCGCTTGTCTCGTTCCATCGTTTCATCTATGGCGCGGTTGATGAATGCCGTTGTGCTTCCCTTGTCAAATCTATCAGAATGAAGTTTAACGTATTCCCTGCGCTCATGTGTCATTCTTACTTTTACTTCAACGTATTTTTCCATATATCTCTTTTGTGCTTGCTTTTGAGCTTCTGTCTTACTTGTAGCGGACATAATATCACCCCTGTTTCATATCTAGTCGTATCTAGTCGTACACCCTATAAAGTATATCATCAAAAGATATATAAGACTAGATAGCATATTGCACAGATATCTAGTCGTATCTAGTCGTATATTTTGTACACTATTCCATCTTGATATCTACGACTAGATATGTTATTCTATAATCAGAAAGGGACAGGGAACGCGGACGGAGTAGGGAAACCGAAACAGGAACGACGACATAAGAGCCGGACAGGATAGCACCGCCAGAGAGCAAAGCAAACAGCCCCCGGCCCCTGAACCCTAAAATAAAATTACAGGAGGGACTCATCATGTCAGGAAAAGTAATCAATTTAGCGGAATACACCGCACAGGTATTTCAGATACCCGCTCAGAACGCCACAGAATCGACGGCAAGCATTGACCCCATGGAACTACATGCCCGGAACTACAGGACGATACAGGCACAGATTAAAGCCCTTGAGGAGCAGCAGGATTTAATCAAGGCTGAAATGATAGCGGAAATGGACGCCAGACAGGCCGAGGAGGTCAGAGCCGGTGAATACACGATCCGTTACAAGCTCGTGGAATCAAACCGCGTGGACACGGCAGCGCTCAAGGCTGCGGGTATCTACGACCAGTACACCAAGAAAAGCACGGCTATCAGGTTCACTGTCTCGTAAAGGGAAGCCCATATACAAGCAGCAACTTGTATACAGGCTTGTGCGGAAACGGTAAGAACGAACTAACGCCAGTATACCGTTTCCGCTTCAAATAAGCAACAACAATTTTGAAATTGATAGAACAAGGAGAGTTCAAAATGGATATCAGAACCATGGACGATATCGACGAGCAGGCATTACGGGCGGATCGGGCCGTCGCCGTACTCAAGGAAGTAATGCAATATTTTGAGCGAATAATCGAACCGGACACTACCGAGGCGCATTGGCTTATAAGCAAGTTGCCCCATATATCGACACTGCTAGACGTTGCTTATTCACTGCTTATTGACATAGCGCCGAGCCTGCGGGGCATTACAGAAACAAGGAGCGTTTACCATGAGCAGCAAGGATGAATTGACCCAGATAACAAAAGAGGAGCTTGACAGCATTGATTTACCTGTCGAATATTACGAGTTCCCCGAAAGCCTGAAAGAGATATACGGCATTATTATCGAGGGCGTGAAATATATCAACCGCAAAGGGGGGAAGAAAGCCGCGAACTATGACGACTTTTAGCGCAGCGCCTCCGGGTAACTCCGGGGGCGCTTTTGCTTGCGTATCGCACTATCGGAGCATAAATTGACATGCTCAAACCTTTGTGATATTTTGCTGATAACGGAATCGAGAATGCGGGGTAATAAAATGGATATATCTAAGAGAAACGAATACCGCGAGAAAATGATAATTGCACGCAAACTAAACGATGTTGCCCGAGATATTAGGACGGCCGTAACGAAAGAAGTTGAAGACGTATTTCTAAAATATGAAAATGCCCTCAAAGAAGCCGGGGATCTCGTAGCAGGGCTTGACTATGTTGCTGCTAATGAAAAGTACAAATTAGACGAATCAATCGCAGCGATAACCCAAAGGTTAAGCGCTGTTATCCCGAACCTTTGTGGTCAGGATATGTCCGAATGGATCGAGGTTGTCGGTGAACTTCTTGACGACCTCGACAAAAAAGACGCCGAGATCGCAAGGCTGAAAGGGACTATAGCCGCCTTGGATGGTTCGTGATAGGTGCTTGCATTTTGACCCTTTAAAATACCCTTTAGAATACCCTTTACCCTTTAACAGCCGATAACACACAATAACACGTCAACAAGCAAATACCTTGTGTTTTCAACGGTTCATAGGTACTTGACAACACGCAATAAAACGCGCTAAAACGGCAATAAGAAAGTTCAAATCCTTCTGCCCCTGCCACGAAAAAGACAGGACAAGGCATAATCACAAAGCCTTGTCCTGTCTTTGTTTATAGCGCAAATGCCTGATATATCAAGGCGTGAGCTGACGTTAGCGATAACGTTCATCCAAGTTGGTGCTGAACAAGACACCATAATTCTGAACTGATTTCGCATGATTTCACTAAGACTGAAATGAAGCAAACAGAAAATAATGGGGCAAAAATGGGGCAACATTTTCTGCCAATTGTCCACGCTCTGCAAGCGGTTAGAGATATACAGCAACGCCGCTTTAGAATCATGCTCATATTGTCTTAAAGCCCTCCCAATTGGCTCGATACCAATGGAAAGGCTTGTTTTAGCGAGTGTTAGAATGATAGAAAAGCAAAAAAAAAGCGCCCCGGCCGCATTCATGCAGCCAAGGGCGCTTTAGTGGTATCATCCTTATCGTCACGCCGCCTTCTGCAGCCTGACTTCGGCTTCGATTTTCGCCGCGAGGAACTTCGACATACCGCCATAGGCGTAGTCTACGAACTTGACCGCCTCGGTCGTCAGCAGGCTCTGTGCCATGTCCGCAGCCATGCCGAACGCCTCGCGTTGGTTCTCAGCTGTGAACGTGCCGCTCTTTTTCAGGCCGTCCACGTATTCCTGAGAGACTGCGGCAACGGCGGTCGCCACCGCGTCCATGACCTCCGCCATAAGCCTTGCGCCCGTTTCGGCCTCCGCAGCCTCTTTCGCCTGTGCGGAGCGTTGGGCGAGGAATCGGATCGTCGCCGCCGATACGATGGGTACGGCCACCGTCACGATGGCCTGTAGCAGCGTGGCAATAAATTCTTGCATTTTTTTGGTCTTCCTTTCTATTTTTCATTTTTTTAACGACGGGCATAAGTTTTGCCGCGCCGTGGTCAACTAAATCTCTCCAGACGCCCCTTACCTCTTGATAGGCAGCGCCTTGACCTGCCTCATGAGGTTGTCAAGGAAGCCGTTGCCTTCGAGGTCGTCGTGGTATACGGTGTGCATTTTCATTAGGTCTCCCAAATCTTCCACCGATATTTCCCCGTCTCCAATATAGATGCGCCCCAAATACTTGATCCGGTCGTACAGGATAACGCAGACGGCGTTCTTGATGTGCTTCTGGTATTCGGTTTCCTCGTCTTCCTTCTTGGCCTTGCGGTTCAGTTTCCACATTATGATTTGCCCGACGATTGAAATGGCGGCGGCAGTCGCGCTGCAGCTGATAATTACCGTCAATAGTTGAACAGATTGCATTTTGTCACCTCATATTCTTTGTGCATGGTCAAGCGATATCCACCCCGACTGCGCGCCGTTTTGCCCTGCCCGTATTTTGCCCCACTTGGATGCGCCTGGGCCGTCGGATTCTTGTATGATTGTATATATGCCGTTGTCCATTATCTGGCCGCTTATCGGGTGATCAGTCCCCGGCCCCGTCCGGATGTTCAGCGGCGCGCCCGTGACGCGGACGTTGTAACTGCCTGATTGCTGAGTAGCCGCCGGCGGGGCGCCGCTCTGCCCCGCAAACCTGTCAAAGTACCCCTGCCCGTACTCAGCGCGCCTAGCCTGCACGTTGCTCCCCATATCGGCAGGCCTTTCAAACTCCGTCAGCACGATGTTCGACGCTATCAGGACTGAAGTCGTGTTTCTCAGCGTGTTCATGACCTTGCCGTAGCTTTGCAACTCGATCCAAAGGAATTCCAGCTGCATTTGCAGGTCGCCGATTGACCTGTTGGTTGCCCTCGCATACGTTAGCAGCGCTTCCTTGCGCGCCCAGAAAGTCCATTGAGCCAATCCATACCCTGCGGAGTCGTTGGCAAAATCCTTGTAAGCGCCGCTGTCCACCGCCGCCGTGTACTGGGCGTCCGTAATGCCAAACTCTTCCACGTACTTGTTTTCAAGTTTCATCGGTATCAGGCCGCTTTCGGCGTACAAGTTGCCCATCAGCCCTGCGATGCCCTGCGGCGTAAACGTATTCTTGGCCGTGAGGAAATCCCAGATGATTTTGTCGTTGTCCGCGTCCTGGGGTGCTGATGGCGTTGCCGCTTCGGGTGCGGGCATGGGCGTCCACCCGCTCACGTTTCGCTCACCCCTGCCGTCGCCGTCGTTCTGTCCGCGCCATCTAGTGTCGCGTACATCTACGTGGACGAATGACTGCTGCGTGTACAGGCATATCCCGCCCGGTATCTTAGCTTCTGCAAGCGCGGTCTCAGCCGCCCTGCAAACGTCAAAAGGCGTGACGCCGGATACCGTGATATCCGCAGCCATGCCGCGAGTGTGCATAGAGTTTGGCGCGGTACTTCCTATTCTAGTATTATGCGCCGCATTACGGTATCCGCTCGTCACCGACACAGGGCGGCCGCCGCACACTTCCCGTATGCGCTGCAACAGGCGCGGCAGCCTATCGTCAAGCAGAATTTCATCGTTTGACGTGCAGCACGGATGCATACAATCAGCGATGAACTCGACGAGGCGGAAATTCGGGGCTAACTGCGTGTCACCGTCCCTTGCTTTGCTGTATGTCCTGACCATTTTGATGCCGCTCACGATTTCTGTAGCTGGCCGCCTGACACGTCCCGTCTGAATTCATCGGCGGCCTCGAGCCTGTCCTTTTCGCCGCCTGTGATCCCGAGCATGGCATCGACGACCTGTTGATTGGTCAGCGCGGCCAATATCAAATCCGGGGTCATGTTTTCCTGCGGGGGTATGTCCTCGCCTTGCAGTACGGCGAGTTCGTCGCGCCATGCCTTGCGGCGTTCCTTGAGGGTTTCGTACTCCTCAAGTGTCATTTGTCCCTCGTAGGCTTGGATCACTTGTGATTGCGTGTTTCCGAGAAGTTGCTGCAGCGCGTTTATCCGCGCTTCTTTTTCGACATCGACGGGCTCTGTGTCCATGATTTCAGCGATGTTTCCGACGTCCTTTGCGTTGATGGTGATGGTGTCTTGCTCTTTGCTCATGAGTGTAACCTCCTCGATATTTTTATGTTTTTACTACTGGCGACACGCCGAAAAGCCGTTTATAAAGGCCGTCCATGTTGTAGACGGTGCGCCGGGCGTTTTTATGCTCGATATATCCGCGCCACGACATATAGCTGTTGCGGATTTCATGGAGCGACATTTTCCCAGCGTCTAAAAACTTTTTGAACTTCTTTAGCTTGCGCCGTTGACGCGCCGCGCTCTCACGGCTCGGACGGGTAACGATCCGCCCGGTTTCCTCAAGTGAAAAATGCGTTTTCAGGAAAGTAAAGCCCCGCGACAATTTGACGATGGCCGTCTTTTGCGGGCTTGTTTTTATCCCTAATTCCGCATACCTGCCGAGCATGACCTCAAGGATGTGCCGCGCCTGTTCCTTGCTTTCACAGATAAAATAACTGTCGTCCATGTACCTACCATAATATTTGCACCGCAGAACCTCCTTAATGTGATGATCGTTCGCGCTCGAATACGCAACGGCGTTGATCTGGCTGGTTTCGCTTCCGAGTCCAAGCCCCATTTCGCCAAAGGCGTACACAAAGAGCATCGCGAACTCGGCAAGCCGTTCATCTTCCCCGAACGCGGCGGCGTATATGTCGCGGATCGGTTCGTGAAGGATATTGTCAAAATACCCTTTGAAGTCGATCAGCAAGACATACCCCTCGCGCCCGTGTTCCCTAAAATGCCGCCGTAGGTGCGTTTTGCATCGGTCAAGGGCAAAGTGGATGCCCTTGTCCTTTATGCTTGCGCCGTTGTCGTGTATCAGGCTGCGCGTCAGGTGAGGGATCAGCGCGTTCGTGCAAAGGCTTTTCTGTACGACGCGCTCCGAAAAATGGACGCTTCGGATGTGCCGGAGCTTGCCGCGTTCCATAAGTTCAAACTCGATAAAGCCCCTCCTCACGTCCTGTTCGTTTTTCAAGTCCTTATGCGCTTTCAATATGTTTTTGAGAAAATTCATATTGTAACGTTGGACGCTGGCTTTCCAATAAACGCCTCGGCGAGCGTCTATCATAGCGCGGTACAAGTTGTCCGGGTCGATGATCCTCCCGTAGTCGTACCGCTCCACCAATTCAAGGCGGCGCTTTTCGCGTTTCGCTTTGCGCCGCTGGTAACGCGCCTCCCGGCGCTCTAAACTGTCCATAATAAAGGCACCTCGCACAGTTTCTTGTCGGGGAGTGTCTAAAATGCGTAATGGGCCGGGCATGAAATACGGTTTAACTCCACGCCGTACCATGCAAGAAGCGTCCGCCCGCCCATGTCGAGGCGCATATTTACCCTGTGTGGGAAGGTCATCCCCTCCTTCCATTAAGGCGCGGATTTCGACCGAGGCTTTGCCCGGTTTACTTTGTCTGGCCATACTAAAACGGAATCAGAGCGGGGCCCGAATCGTCGTGTTGCTCGCGTTGTTGTTGTTGGCATTGCCGTTGTTGTTGACATTACAGAAGTTAGTGGAATTGCCACCCCTTGCTGAAAGCAACCACCAGTTCGTGCGGGCACCACTGACAAAACATTTAATAGGGGATAACCTATGCTGTTTACTCCCTCTTTTGGGGCAGCACCTTGTTTGATTTTCGCCACGCTTTCAGTAAAGCCGTTTCCTTGAAAAGAAGCTCGCCGAGGTATTCAAAGTCACTGACCTTTACACAATCAAGCGTTTCAATCATCCATTGCGCGTGTTGTATGATCTGCTCCACGGCGACAATAGCCTCGTTCTGATGGGTGCGGCGCTGTTCGACCTCCGTTTCGTTGGTCGGGTATATGGTGTTGGCAGCGGTCACTTCCTCCATGAGCCGCCGGGCGTAGTCGATCCCCGGAAAAGTAAAAACGGGGCGCCATCTCTTCGGGACGTGCTTCTCGTTCATAAGGTAGCGCGTGAATACGGCCCGGATTTCAACGGCGTTTTTCCAGAACTCCAACTCGCTGAGGCTGCGCTTGCGTGATAGTACGTTACTCATTCCGATTTCCTCCGGGTTTGTTTAGTACGGGATAAATCCCACCGCACAAGGCGGCGGGATTGGCTGATTTACGAGATACGGAAGCAGAGCGGAACCCGAATCGCCGCGTTCGAAGCAATGATGTGGGACGCAATGCCGTGGCTGCCGATATTGCAGAAGTAGGTGGAATAGCCGCCATAAGCCGAGAGCAACCACCAGGCCGCGCGGGCGACACCGACACCCGCGCCTTTTACGCGCTTCATATTGTTGGCAAATATCGGGTATTGCTGAAACCCGCCTATTGCGAGACCTTGCTCCGGGCTTTCGTTGCTGCCCCATATGTTCGTGCCGCAGACTTCCATTTCCGAAGGTAACCAAAGAAACCCAGCATCAGCCCAAGCCCAGCCATTATCGTCTGTCAAA
>Ga0099364_10005131_pt1 | contig 19552 bp, 20 predicted proteins | sample TergutTh196P3_FD_73070 | JGI IMG/M metagenome (GOLD analysis project Ga0099364, IMG submission 73070) | Microcerotermes parvus P3 segment gut microbial communities from Pointe-Noire, Republic of the Congo - Th196 P3 | ecosystem: Host-associated > Arthropoda: Insects > Digestive system > Gut ... | reverse complement strand
TTTGATCCATAATATTACCAATTTATTAAAATTGCCTTGACAAACAGAATGCAATATTTTCTCTGAATGTAGGTATATTTTAATATCGGACAAACCGGAGTTTTACACAATGTTTAAACCTTATATGTCTCATAATATAAGTATACCAAATACTGAATTTTGTTACATTTTCGGAGATATCAATGTATCCAATAATTTTTAATTACAAAATAATAACCGTGGGCGGTTACGGCATAATGCTGGGTATAGCCTTTTATATGGCTTTTTTAATGCTTGAAAGAGAGCTAAAATTGCGAAATATCGACAGCGAATTAGCCTATAAAATTTTACTAACAATAATTCCTTCTGCAATAATAGGAGCAAAAGCGTTTCATATTTTTGAGAATTTTTCTGCATTTTTGAACGATCCTATTGGAATGATCTTTTCAGGCTCAGGACTTACTGTTTATGGGGGATATATATTGGCAATTTTAGCCGCAATAGTAGTTATACACCTAAATAAAGCCAATATTCTTAAGGTTTTGGATGCTGCAGCACCTCCTATGGCATTGGGATATGCTATTGGTCGTTTAGGATGCCATGTTTCCGGTGATGGATGTTATGGAATATTTACTGATTCTTTTATTGGTTGTGCATATCCAAATGGAATAGTGCCTGTGAGCAGTATGGTAATGCCTACTCCTCTTATGGAATCATTTATAGCTTTCATTTTCGTTTTTATTCTTTTACAGGTGCGAAAAAGAGACCTAAACATAGGTTTCGTGTTCTTTTTGTATCTAATATTAAATGGATGTGCAAGATTTGCCATTGAATTTATAAGAATTAATGACCCCGTTGCTTTGGGTATGACTCAAGCCCAAATAATAGCCATTTTCTTCGTTTTGACGGGCGTTTTAGGATTGATTCTTATAAATTGGAGAAACCATAAAACAATATAAGAAAATGTTTTTTTTACTCATTTTAAAATTATTTTCTTTACAAAACTTATAACTTGCTTTATGAATAGATGTTTAGTTAAATTGTTTAATTAAATTGTATTTATAAATTTTACGAATTGGATGATTTGTTATATGGATAATTTATTGTTTTTAGCTGTTCCGGCAGCCGGCTTGTTAGCCTTGGGTTTCGCCTACTATTTCTTCAAAAGCGTAATGGAAGAAGACGAAGGCACAAAAATTATGAAAGAAATTGCTTCTCATGTTCGCAAGGGAGCAATGGCTTATTTGAAACAGCAGTACAAAGTGGTAGCAATAGTGTTTATAGTTATAGCACTGTTGCTTACTGCCATGGTTATTGCAGGTGTTCAGAATCACTGGGTACCCTTTGCCTTTCTCACAGGGGGCTTCTTTTCTGCTTTAGCGGGCTTCATTGGCATGAAAACAGCTACATATGCTTCGGCTCGTACTGCCAATGCTGCAAGCAGGTCGCTTGACAGCGGCTTGAGAGTTGCTTTTCGTGCAGGTGCGGTAATGGGCTTGACCGTAGTAGGTTTGGTTTTGATTGATATTGCTATATGGTACATGATTCTTCATGCTTTTGTGCCTGCTCCTGAGCCCGGCACAAAATTAGTAATCATAACCACTACTATGTTGACTTTTGGAATGGGTGCTTCATTGCAGGCATTGTTTGCACGTGTAGGCGGCGGTATATACACTAAGGCTGCCGATGTAGGAGCCGACTTAGTAGGTAAAGTTGAAGCAGGCATACCTGAAGACGATCCACGCAATCCGGCAACTATAGCTGATAATGTAGGAGACAATGTAGGTGACGTAGCCGGCATGGGTGCCGACCTTTATGAAAGCTATTGTGGAGCTATTCTAGCTACAGCTGCATTGGGAGCCGCTGCATTTTATAATGGTGCTGATACAAATGTGAGCATGCAAATTAAGGCAGTATTTGCACCAATGCTGATTTCTGCAGTAGGTGTAGTGCTTTCTATTTTGGGTATATTTCTTGTGCGTGCCAAAGAAGGTGCAACCATGAAGCAATTATTAGGTTCCATGGGGCTGGGAGTTAATGTAAGCGCAATATTGACAGCCGTTTGCTCTTTTGGAATTTTACATGCATTGCAAATTGAAAACTCATTGGGTCTTTCGTTCTCGGTACTTGCAGGTTTGGCTGCAGGCGTAATCATTGGACAATCAACCGAGTATTTTACATCACACTCTTACAAGCCAACACGAAGAGTTTCTGAAAGCGGAAAAACAGGTCCTGCTACGGTTATTATTTCCGGTCTGGGCTTGGGTATGATGTCAACAGCTATTCCTGTAATTACTATAGGTGCAACAGTAGTCGTGGCATTTATATGTGCTATCAATTTTGACGTAGCCAATATGCTTGGGGCTCACAATTTGACACTTGGCTTATATGGTATAGGCATTGCCGCTGTGGGTATGCTTTCAACCCTTGGCATCACATTAGCAACCGATGCTTATGGTCCTATTGCCGATAATGCAGGCGGTAATGCTGAAATGAGCGGTTTGGATCCAAAAGTTCGCAAACGTACCGATGCATTAGATGCTTTGGGTAACACTACTGCAGCTACCGGAAAAGGTTTTGCTATAGGTTCGGCAGCATTGACAGCTTTGGCTCTTCTTGCATCTTATGTAGAGCAGATAAAGATAGGATTACAGCGAGCAGGTCATCATGTCATTAATATTCCATTGCCCGAAGGAGCATTAGAAAGAACAATGGAGGTAGAAACTGCCCAAGCGAGCATTATTGACTTGGTGAATTATTATCAAATTACATTGCTCAATCCCAAAGTTTTGGTAGGAGTTTTGGTCGGCTCGATGATGGCATTTGTATTCTGCGGTTTGACCATGAATGCTGTTGGACGTGCCGCACAAGCAATGGTTGAAGAAGTTCGCCGCCAGTTTAAAGAAATCAAGGGTATTCTATCAGGCAGAGGCAAACCCGATTATGCACGTTGTGTTGCAATATCAACCAAGGGAGCCCAAAAAGAAATGATGCTTCCTTCACTTTTGGCTATTGCAACCCCTGTTATTACCGGTCTTATTTTTGGTGTAGCGGGCGTAATGGGCTTATTAGTTGGCGTTTTAGGGGCAGGTTTCGTATTGGCAATATTTATGGCTAATGCAGGCGGTGCTTGGGACAATGCCAAGAAATATGTTGAAGAAGGTAACTTTGGCGGTAAAGGCTCTGATGTACACAAAGCCAATGTAGTTGGCGATACTGTGGGAGATCCTTTCAAGGATACATCCGGTCCGAGTTTGAACGTGTTAATAAAACTCATGAAAATGGTATCTATTGTTACGGCAGGGTTAATAGTTACATATAGCCTGTTTTAATATAGTTGAATATAGCTGAGTAACCGAATTTTTGCTTATTCGGTTACTCGGTTTTTTTATGTAAAAGTGTATTTTTTTTGCTTATTTTGAATTATTTTCTTGACAAAACTTATCAATAGTTTCATAAAGGAAATGAAATTTGTTTTTTTGTTTTAATTAGTTTTCATTTTTATGGGGTATTACTTGTTAATACCAACCTCCTAACGCAAGGGAGTACTCCTCTCCCTTGCGTTTTTGGTTTTTATACGCTTAATTTAAGTTTTTCATTGAATTTCTAAAGCAAATACGCAGTTTTTTTCCATAAATTATTTTACAAAATTATCTTCTTGACAAAATCGGATAATTATTTTAAATGGATATGTTATTTGGTTATTTTGATTAGTTTCAAATTGGTAGTAATACCAAACTCCTTACGCAAGGGAGAACTCCTCTCCCTTGCGTTTTGGTTTTTATTTAGGAAAATCCTAAAAATCTCATGTTTTCACTTGTTCTTCAATTTCTCAATATTTTCATTTATTTTCAAAAATATTGATATTAAGCCTGCCCAACTAATCATAATCACAAGTGTAACTAAAAACCCAATTATTGCACCCAAAAAGGCTCCTCCTGCTCCAGAATTGTATCCTCTAATACCTTCACCAATAGCACGACCAATCCAGCCTCCACCAATAGTTCCAGCAATAAGAAAAATCCATAAACCCAATTCAAATATTGGATAGAACAATTTTGAAGATAAGTTTATTAATGGGTAACTTGCCATTTTTGTATCTTCACCTTCTACTACCAGACCTTCTGATGATTTACTACATTTGGGACAAATTTCCAAGCCTTCTTGAATTTCTGAACCACATTTTCCACAAAACATTTTATTTTCCTCCTTTGATTTTTAAATTCTTTTGTGCGCCTATCAAGAAACAGATAGAAAGTATAATATTAACAAAAAGTATAATATTAACAAAATTAATGAAGTACATAAAATCAAATCTAAAGGAATCTATAAAACCTAAAACAAGCCAAAAGCCATTAAAAAGAATGGCAATTATTGCAAAAAATTTTAATAATTTTGCCTTCTCAATATTTCGAGAATATCTAACACCTAATATACCAATAATAATATTTAAAATAATAGTGGTAATAATAATAGTGATAGTACCCAAAATACTCCGAAAATTAAAAGCATGTCCAAGACTAATTAACCCCAAAATATTACTCCTCCAACGAGTAATTCCAATTACTCCGAAAATAATAAATAAAATTCCGCTTACCTTTAGTAATCTTTCGCCAGAGGGTTGAATTTTTAAGCCACATTTAGTACAGAATTTTAACCCTGCACTTAATGTTTCACCACATTTTAAGCAAACCATAAAATCCTCCTATGTATAAATATATAAAAAAATCGGCATTTCCTTAAACAGAGAAATCCGACATTTAAGTTCTCCTGTTGAAATTTACTTAATGCCTTTATTGGCATGGTTTATGTTCTTTTTATTATGTTGTTCATTTTTGTCAAGTTTTTTTTGGAAATTTACTTTATGTTAAATAAAAAAACACTTGACAATATGCCATGTAGTGCATATTGTCAAACAATGTGGAATGTTTACGCTACAGAAGAATATTTGGCATGGTTCTCTACTTTATCAGAATATGATAGAGAGGAGATAAACTTTAAAGTGCATTTGCTGGAAGAATTTGGTCCCAATTTAGGTCGACCCCATGCAGATACCTTGAAAGGTTCTAAAATTAAAAATCTCAAAGAATTGAGAATAAAAACAAATGAGCATAATTTCAGAATAGCATACTATTTTGATACTACTCGAAATGGTATATTATTAACCGGTGGCGACAAAAAAGGAAAAAATCAAAAAATATTCTATGAAAAACTAATAAAAGATGCAAAGAAAATAATAGAATTATACAAAGATTATAACTAAAAGAGGAGAAACTATTATGCCAAAAAAATTAAAAAACGCAATAGAAGCAATGGAAGCAATGATGTCGCCTGAAAGTGTTGAACGCTCTCGCAAAAAAGCAGAGCAGGAAATTTTTGCTATTAGGTTAAGTCTATTAAGAGAAAGGTGCGGATTAAAACAAAACGAAGTAAAAAATTTTAGTCAAACATCCATTTCAAGACTAGAACGGAGAAATGATATAAAAATATCTACACTAATAGATTATTTAAATGGTTTGGATATGGGATTAGAAATAAAAACATATCCAAAAAATAAAAAATCAAAAGGAAAGGAAGAGATATTATTAAAGATATAAAAATACCATCAAAATCTACTTAATATTATACTTCCTCTTAAACTTCTCAACACGTCCGGCTGTATCTATTATTTTGTGTTTTTTTGTGTAAAATGGATGACAATTAGAGCAAATCTCAACATTAAGACTTTTTACAGTTGAACGAGTTTTAACTTCATTTCCACATACACATTTAATTGTAATGGCTTCATAAGCGGGATGTATTCCGGTTTTCATAATTATTCTCCTCAATATACTAATACTACGAATTCATAGCCTTAAAAAAGGCTTTATTATTTATCGTTTCTCTCATTTTATCAATTAACAATTCCATCGCTTCTGTAGAACTTAACGATGATAATGCCTTTCTTAATACCCATAATTTACCAAGCTCTTCTTCGTCAAGCAATAATTCTTCTTTTCTTGTGCCGGATTTATTAATATCAATGGCAGGAAATATTCTTCTATCGCTTAGTTTTCTATCGAGATGAAGCTCGCAATTACCGGTACCCTTAAACTCTTCAAAGATAACCTCATCCATACGGCTTCCTGTATCAATTAGAGCAGTTGCCAAAATAGTCAAACTTCCACCCTCTTCTATGTTTCTGGCAGCTCCAAAAAATCGTTTAGGTTTATGAAGGGCATTAGAGTCAACCCCTCCTGATAGTATCTTTCCACTTGTGGGAACTACAATATTATAGGCTCTAGCTAATCTTGTGATAGAATCTAACAAGATAACAACATCCATTTTGCGTTCTACAAGACGGCGGGCTTTTTGAATAACCATTTCGGCTACTTGAACGTGCCTTGAAGGCTGTTCATCAAAAGTAGAAGATACCACTTCTCCTTTTACAGATCTTTGCATATCGGTTACTTCTTCGGGACGTTCATCTATTAATAGCACTATTAAATACACTTCTGGATGAGTAGTAGTAATAGCATTTGCTATTTTCTGTAATAAGATTGTTTTTCCTGTTCTGGGAGGGGCAACTATTAGAGCCCTTTGACCCTTGCCTATTGGAGTAAACAAATTCATAATCCGCATCTCAATACCTTCTCTAACGGTTTCGAGACCTATTCTTTCTTCAGGATAAAGAGGTGTAAGGTTATCAAAAAGAACTCTCTTATGCAAATTGTCAGGATTTTCATAGTTTACGGCTTCTATTCTTAAAAGTGCAAAAAATCTTTCACTATCTTTTGGCGGGCGAATTTGACCTGATATGGTATCACCTGTTTTGAGACCAAAAAGACGTATTTGAGAAGGTGAAACATAGATATCATCCGGACCGGGCAGATAATTATAGTTTGGCGATCTTAAAAAACCATAACCTTCGTTTAAGATTTCCAATACGCCATTAGCAAAAATGAGCCCGTTTTGTTCGGTTTGAAATTTTAATATTTCAAAAATAATATCCTGTTTTTTCAAACCTGAAACACGTTCGACTCCCATTTCTCGAGCTAAATCGGTAAGCTCTGAGATGGTTTTCATTTTCAACTCGGCAAGGTCTAATTTAGGACCTGTAATTTGACCGGGGCTTAGTATTTGATCTTCAATGCTTGCATCATCATAAGATGAAGACGCATTATGATTTCTTCTTGAAGAATATCTTTGTTTATTATTGGAATTCATTCCATTATCCACTCTCGCCATAAAACACCTTTAAAATAAAATATTATGCTATGAGAATAATCTATAACACTCCGTAATCAACCTTAATCTATGAGGAATTATACTTGTTGGCTATAAAGCGTACATTTCACGCTAATAACACGATTAATAAACATAACTTTAAAATGTCAAGTTTTTTATAAAATAATTTATATTTTTTTTAAGTCTATTTTATATTTCTTTATTTTTGTAAATAATGCCTGTTTTGTAATTAAGAGGCTTTTTGCAACTTTTTGTAAATCGGGCTCTTTGCGTAATGTTGCTATTAAAACCTGTCTTTCGACAACATCTAAAATTTCGAGTAAAGTCATCCCTGTAATATCCATCCCCGATACTACAAAATCTTCATGTTCAGATATGCCCGAATCAAAAAAGATTAAATATCCTACTTTTTTTCCCGAGCTTTTCATGGGAACTCTTTCGTAATACATTTTTAAATCTTTATTGTAAAATCGAATACTTGCCGCAGATTTTGAGGACAATATGTCATTTTTATCGCCATTTTTTAGAGTTTTCTCTACATAATCAGTAGAAACGTCCATATTTAAGTTTGCTTTAAAGCTCTCTTCAAATAAACTATTGTAAAATACGGTTTTACCGTTCTTGTTTACAGCATACAAGGGTCGTGGGATATGCTCTAAAACAAGAAATATCATCCACTCCATAATTTGTTCTTCGGATTGAACCTCTTCGGCTTCAATATTTCTCTCTGTGGATAAGACCACTCCATCACATACACTCAGAAGCTGAATTCTCGACCACCTGCCCTGAAACTCGCCAAAAAGGTTAATCGTAGGAAACTCGTTCAAAGTGCAGTATGGCAGCACTTCTTCAAAAGTTAATTTTTTTGCTAATTTAGTAATAAATTTATCAATTTGCATATTTTCTGATCTTGCTATATCAGAAAGCTCGGCAATAACATCATCTTTTTTGAGAATGCCTAAAAGAATACCTCTTTTGGAAATTACCGGCAAAATAGGAACATTATGGGCATAAAGTATTCTAACAATATCTGAAGGTTTTTTTTCACCATGTGAATATGGATTTTCACCAACAATTAGATCTATGTTTTCTAAATCAGAGGTTTCTTCGATTTGCTCATCGAGCTGTTCATTGATTTTTTTATTCTTACTCATTAGAGACCCAACACATCAAACATAGAATATAATTTAGGATTTTTTCCCAATAAAAATTCGGCTGCTAAAACCGACCCGGTTGCATAAGTGGCTCTATTTGTAGACCTTGCAGTAAGCTCCAACCGCTCGCCCGGTCCTGCCATGAATACGGTATGTTCACCTACTATGTCAGAAGCTCGCATTGCCATTACACCTATTTCTTTTTTTGTTCTCTCTCCGGTAAAGCCTTCACGTCCATATACAGCTTTTGCATCTGCCATTCCCGGCATACTGCTTCGTACTATATCATACAATTTATTAGCCGTACCCGAAGGGGCATCTTTTTTAAATTTATGATGTGCCTCAAAAATTTCAACATCGTAATCGCTGCTCAATGCCTTTGCTGCAATTTCTGTAATCTTAAAAAGAATGTTAACTCCTACCGACATGCTTGGTGACCATACTATCGGAAAAATCTCAGCCGCTTTGTGTATTTCATTTTTATCATCCTCAGAAAAACCGGTTGTTCCTATTACCAGAGGGGTTTTACTATCAGTTGAAATTCGCAATAATTCCATAGCAGCTTTATGGCTCGAAAAATCGATAATGCAATCACATTGTGAAAGTACAGATTTATTTATGGTTACAACTTTTATTCCCGGCGGACATTTTGAATTAATTTGTGAAACATCTTTTCCAAAATTTGGATTTTCAGGCACATCAAATGCTGCAACAAGCGTGTGTCCCTTCTCTAAAACCACATCGAGTATGGCAAGCCCCATCCGCCCGCAAATGCCGCAAATTCCTATTTTCATTTGAGTTTAACTCCATATTCGATAAGTGCTTTTTTTAATTTTTCTTTATTTGTTGGGGATATTTCTGTCATAGGTAATCTAAGCTCTCCCAAACAATGACCTGCCATTTCCATTGCACACTTAATGGGAATTGGATTTGTTTCATAGAATATAGCCCTGCACAGAGGAAGAATTTTATAGAACTTATTTTTTGCTTCTTCGAGTTTGCCCTCATTGAATAACGTTACTACCGACTTGACATCGGCAGGTATCAGATTGGAAACTACAGAAATTACTCCCTTGCCCCCTACAGAAAGAAGCGGTAATAGTATATTATCATCCCCTGAAAGCACAGAAATTTTATCACCAACCAAACCGATTAACTCCATCATTTGATTGATATCTCCCGATGCTTCTTTCATTGCAGCAATATTGTCAACTCTTTTCAATAACTCGTTAACACTTTCAGGCAGAAAATTTACGCCTGTTCTTCCGGGAATATTGTACAATACAATGGGAATTTTAATTGATTTGGCTACCTTTTCAAAATGGGCAATTAATCCTGCCTGTGTGGGTTTATTGTAGTATGGGTTTACCTGCATAACGGCATCTACACCATCATCCTGAGCACACTTAGACAAATGGATTGCCTCATCGGTAGAATTGGCTCCTGTGCCTGCTATAACTTTTACCCTGCCATTGACTATCTTTACTATGCGTTTAATAATCTCTTCATGCTCATCAAATGAAACCGTTGGAGATTCTCCTGTGGTGCCAAGCGGAACTATTCCATCGATACCGCCTGCTATTTGCATTTCGATTATTTTTTCAAACGATTCATAATCAATGCTTCCATTTTTAAATGGAGTGATTACTGCTGTATAAACTCCCTGTAACATATTACCTGCCTCTTCCACCTCTTGTATTTCGTGCATCCTCTTCTTTAAAAGGTCTTGCAATTTCGTATAATTTTTCTTGAAAAACATCTACATCAAATTTCCCATTTGGAAAATCATCCTGAAACAAATATAACAAAAGCATTCTTCTTTGTTGCAATATATCGTCATCATAACGCAAAGCGTACACTTTTATCCAGTCACCTGACAAAATAAGAAGCCTAACCTTAGTATTTTTTGGCAATACATTTTGTCCAATTGTGACATCTTTTTGCATTGTATATGCCGATGATTCATATTGTTTAAGAAGCTCTTGTTCCTCTTTTTTCACAAATGAAGAACAAGATGCAATAAATAAACAAATAAATGTGATTATTAAATTTTTTTTCACTAAAAATGTCCTTAAATTTGTCCTTAAAATTATACTTATTTTTGCTATTCCATTGTCAAGAAATTATTTGTAAGGGGTCAGAGCATTTATACGTTTTATCAAGCGTTTTTTGCAATTTTGGTAACTTTTTAACCCATTTTGTAAAAAAATAATTTTTTTACAAAATTTTAACAAAACAGGTTGACGATTCCTAAAAAATTATATATATTTAAAGTATCAGCAATAAAAATTAAAATTAGGAGTTCAGGCTATGAAAAAGAAACTAAGCATGAAAAGATTTACTTTAATTGGAGTTGTAATATTATCTATAATAGTTATTATCACAGCTTGCCAAACCGATGAAACGGGTCCGGACCCAATTGTTGATGGGTTTACCTTTGAGAACTATCCAAGTGTAGACGGTTCAACATCAACAGATCCGTTAAATACACTTATCGCGTGTAAACTATTGGGAATTAGGTATGAATGGGCAAGGGATTCTGAGAATATGTGGTGGATAAGACCCGTTTTTAGATCGAAAAGTGATTCTGCAAAATTTGCAAAACTACGAATCAGAACATCCCAAACACATCAATCATTCATCAGGCTAATTGACAAAGAAGCAGACCTTACACTTTCAGCACGAAAAATGTCACCCGATGAAAGAGATTATGCCGATGATGCAGGAGTCAGTTTAATTGAAACTCCGGTGGCTCTCGATGCTTTTGTTTTTATTGTTAATCCGAATAATCCGATAACAACGCTAACAATCAAACAAATACAGGATATTTATACAGGCAAAATAACCAACTGGAAAGAAGTTGGGGGAAATGATGCAACAATAAATCCATACGTGAGAAATGCCAATTCAGGAAGTCAAGAACTAATGGAATCATTGGTAATGAAAGATTTAGATATGATGGATAATCTTCCCGAATCATCCGAAATAATTTTTTCTATGGGGGGAGCATTTGAGACAGTATCGTATGATGTAAACGCAATATGTTATACTGTATTTTTTTATAAGGAAAATATTTTAAGAGATATAAAAACAAAAAGCATTGCCATTGAAGGAGTATATCCTAACAAAGAAAATATCAGCAATAAATCATATTCTCTGTCAGAAGAAGTGTATGCTGTAATTCGTTCAGATTTAGACGAATCGTCAACGGCATATAAACTTTACGAACTACTTCAAACAGAAATAGGAAAAGAAGTAATTCGTGAAAGTGGATATTTGTCCAATTGAATATAGGGTGATAGAAATGAAAAAGTGTTTTACAGTTTTGGTTTTGTTGATAATCCCTGTTTTTAGCTTTTCACAGAGCTTTGATGATGTGGCATACCCTAACCCTGATTTTATGACGTATTTCCAGCAAGAAATGATATCGCTCATAGGGTTGAGGGTACCATTTTTTGCAAGCCTTAGTCAGCGTAGTTCATCTTTAAAATATCAAGACAAATACTTAAACTATCTGCATTCTAGTGAATACCATGATGGTCGTAGCAGTAAGGAATCCAAAGATATTAATATTTTATTTGGATGGCAAATTAAGGCTAACAATACATTCTCTATTCCGATTATTTTTTATGGTGGAGGTGCAGAATATAAGTCTTACGCATATTATGAGTGGCAATATAATCCTCCATATATTAACGGTGGATATTTGAACGGATTTTTGGCAAGCGGTTTGATTATCAACACCGATATAGTAAAGGGGGGAATTTACTTAGGGTATGATGCCAAGATTTATTCAGCAGATGATTATTATGAGATTGGAATACGTCCTGATATTAATTATGATGGGTGGATGGGCGGTACTCCGGTTGGGGATTTAAAAATAGCCCTTGCACCTATAATTGATACATCAAACTGGGAATATATTGGAAAGGCAGTAAATAATGTATTGGTTTATCTCGGTACAGGAGATCCTGTTATGTATGCCACCGATAAAGTATTCGATGAGGGCTATACCAAATTCGGCTCATTTGCAAACACCCTTAATGCAGCATTAGAATTAAGGTTTAACAAAATACATTTGACTCCATTTTCTTTTCAAGCCACAACTATTTATTCAAGAGGTAACTATGACGCAGTATCAAAAAATGATGTTTATGGACTAAAAATACACGGATATATAGATGACTTTTGGCTTAGATTTAGTCTTGAGGGAGGTTACAAACATCTTTTTTATGTTTCACAATGGTTTGAGGAAGATTATACCAACACGGGATACTTTAAGGGAAGTATTTATTTCATTTTTGACAATATCGATATTGGCATGATATACCAATACGATAATATTTATAAGTCTAAATTAAGTTTTGCCATATCTACCAGCTTTTTTTCTGGTCATTATACAGATAATCTGATTGGACAATCGGTGGATAATAAAAGATTTTCAGGCGGACGGGGGTCTGATTTTGGTCTCAGATACCGCCACGGTGCTTGGAGAACACAGTAAGAAACAAAGAGAGAGTTCCCCTACTTACTTATGATACGCCGTAGTATCGCCCGATGCAATAATTTTATCGTTTAATTTCACTTCTACTCGCCAAAAACTGATCTTGTTGGAAATATTCACTGCCACAGCCTCTGCTATTATTTTGTCTCCTAAAACAGCAGTTCCAATAAAATTTATTGAAAGTCTCAATGAAAGAGCACGCCTGCCCTGTGTATTGGATGCAACTGCCATAGCTTGGTCGCACATTGCACAAATTATCGTACCGTGAACTCTTTCAACTACATTTAAATGTTGCGGTTGGAGAACCAATGAACATTTGCAATAGTTTTCCTTTGCATCCTCAATTTTTATGCCAAGAAACGTAGCAACCGGATCACATCCAATTACATCTCTTGCAAACTCTACACTTCCTATTTCAAAATTATTATTCATATTGTTTCCCTTATTGTTGATATTATCACATTTTTTTATTAGTTAATTTTTGTCAATTTTTAACAGGCGGATTATAATACCCTAATTTTATTTTAGGATAACGCTCTTTAAGTAAATTCAATAGATTTCTTATCCCAACAGGTTCTCCATCTTGAAATTCTATTTTGTCAAAATAGTAATCTGGATCAATATTCAGGTTTCTTGTTTGAATCATGTTGACCGGAAATTTATCGAGCAATTTAAAAAGTGCTTCTACCTCATCTGCTGAATCGGTAAAACCCGGCATAAAGAATAAATTTAGCGATACAAATATTCCTGCCGACAATGCCGTGTCCAATGATTCATAAACGTCATCGAGTTTATAATTGCATGGCGTAAAATATTTATTATAGTATTTTGGCGTGGGTGAATTCATGCTCACTCTTATGGAGTCTAATCCCTCTTTGATCATATTTTTTATTATTATCGGATGGGATGCATTTGTGTTAACATTTAATGTTCCCAAGGATGTTTTTTGTCGTACAAGTGAAACTGCCCTAACGAGCTCATCTCCTCGCAGTAGGGGTTCTCCCTCGCATCCTTGCCCAAAACTTGCAATTGGACAATCCGCATTATCAAAATGATGCAGTATAAGTTCAGCTATTTCTTCGGGTGTAGGATGAAAGTTCAAGCGAGGCTGCGAGTGTGAAAAATCGCTTGACTTTTTCTGATGAGATAAACATCCCAAACAAAAAGCATTACACAACATAGATATGGGAACAGGTGCCTCATGCCGTGATAGAAAAAAATTTCTGGCACACAAACATCCATATTGAGTTGAACAAACCGAAAGCTGTTCTACAAGTCTATTTTTAGGATATAGTTTAACGATGTGTTTAATAGCTTCGTCTAACTCATCATGATTTTCATGCAGTACAGGGTCTGATCTTACATCGTCATCTATTCTTATGCCGGTAACATAAAACTCATTGTCTATAATTGCAGCACCTGCATAAGCCCAAAGAGGTAAATTTTTTGCCTTTGGGGATTTTTCATAAGCAGGCAAATATGTTCGCAAATATGCCGAAGCAAGAAATGCCGAAACTGCAAAAGAGTTTATGCCAAATTCATCTTTTTTTAAAACCGAAAAATTTTGATGTTTATCAACCAAAACAGGATACCTAGCGGGAAGCGAAAACATATAGCTTCCATAAGGAAGTTTAATAAATTCGGTTTTATCAAGTCTAACAAAATGCCTGCCTGTACGAAATGCAGGTTCACAAGATTTGTGTTCGTAAATAGTTCCCTTTTTGTTTGAGTATAGTAGTTTCATTGTGAGTTTTCTTTCCGATACAAACTTACCATAGGAAAAATTTCCTTTTCCAATGAGTAAAGTTCAAATCTTATATTTTGTAATTCTGTACTTATATTGCTGTTTTCGGGACATACCAACTTAGAAAACTCTTCAAGACATCTTACAGATTCTTGTGCCCTTGAAATATTGGATTTAAATACAGATTCAAGCGAATCTCGAGTTTTTTCAGAACTCAAATCAATAAATTTTTGTTTGTCTTCTTCGACATTTCGAGCATTCAATAAAATCGAAGCATTTAGATCTTTAAGTGCATCTACCAGTTTGTGTCTTAATTTCTTGAAATTTAAAGATCTCTCGTCATGGATTATGAAACGCAACACATCCTCGCAAACTCTAATTCCCTCAACCGCTCTATTTAAGTTTGCATCTATAGCGGTATAGATGTTTTTATCGATATTGTTCAATGTGTACTCTGACCCCTACACACTAAACCATGCTCTGACCCCTAAATTGTCAAATACTTTTTTTGGACATAGGAGTTTATTGGCACAGGGGTATTTTATGCCAATAAACTTGAGATGCTCTTCCTCTACGCCGGACGAAGCATTTCTGATGCCTCTGACAAAAAGACCTCTCCCCCATATCCTTCCCATTGAACACGAAATGTTTTTCTGTGTACCAAAACATTTATTCCTCGTTCAAATGTTTTTTGGAGCATCATAGCGGATATTCCGGCAACACAAGCAGCTTCTTGGGTACATAAAATTTCCCCTTCACCTCTTTGCCAAAGTCTGACTATGAGATTATCTTTGTCAAGAACTTGAACAAAGACAATGCTTGCACCTTTAGGAAAAAGAGGATGTGTCGAGAGTGCATGTCCAATCTTTGCGACATCCACATTGTCTACATCATCCACAAACACCGCACCATGCGGAGTTCCAAAAGACATTGCGGTAACTTTGTAACTACCTCCATCTACCATAAAAGGAATATTGATACATTTCGGTGTTGATTGATGTTTTACCGGAACTAATACCGGTGCTGTAACCGGTTTTCCAAAAGAAATTGAATTTGTATTCATATTGTACGTCTCCTTATATTTATTTTAAACTGCGCCTTGCATCATCATTGCATCGGCAACCTTTATAAATCCTGCAATATTCGCACCTGCTACAAAATTGTCTTTCTCTGACACTTCTATAGCACATTTGTCTATTGTCCTAAAAATATTAGCCATAATTTCTCTAAGCCGTTCATTGACCTCTTCGAAGCTCCAAAACAAACGCTGGCTGTTTTGTGCCATTTCAAGACCGCTAACAGCAACACCTCCGGCATTTGCTGCTTTACCGGGTAAAAATAAAACACCTGCTTGAATGAACAACTTCATTGCTTCTTCGGTCGATGGCATATTAGCACCTTCGCCAACCAGCCGAGTACCGTTTTTTATTAACTTATTTGCACTTGTAGCATCTATCTCATTTTGCGTAGCACAAGGAAGTGCAACATCACAAGGGATATCCCAAATACCGGCACAACCTTCCCTGTAAACCGCCGTATTCACGTGCTCGGTGTATTTAGAAATTCGAGCTCGCTCAACCTCTTTTATTTGTTTTATGACTTCAAGATTAATTCCGGCTTTATCATAAACGTAACCGCCTGAATCACTCATCGCTACAACCTTTGCACCCAATTGCAAAGCCTTTTCTGCTGCATAAACAGAAACATTTCCACTTCCACTTATTACTACTGTTTTATCTTTAAGTGAATCGCTGCGCAAATTTAGGCACTCTTCAACAATATAAACAAGCCCATAACCTGTTGCTTCTTTACGAACCAAGCTTCCTCCATAAGGAATACCCAGCCCTGTTAGTGCAGCAACATGTAAGCCGGTTAACCTTTTATATTGCCCAAAAAGATAGCCTATCTCTCTTCCGCCAACTCCAATATCACCTGCAGGAACATCGGTATCCGGTCCTATATACTTATACAATTCGGTCATAAAACTTTGACAAAAACGCATGACTTCGTTATCAGACTTTCCCTTTGGATCAAAATCGCTTCCGCCCTTGCCGCCGCCCATAGCTAAACCCGTTAGCGAGTTTTTGAAAATTTGCTCAAATCCCAAAAACTTAATAATGCTCAAGTTTACGCTTGGGTGGAACCTCAATCCGCCCTTATAGGGACCTATCGCACTATTGTATTCAACGCGATAGCCTCGGTTTATTCGCACTTTACCCGAATCGTCAAGCCATGGAACCCTAAATATAATTTGACGCTCTGGCTCTACAAGATGCTCTAAAATCCCTGCCTGTTCATACTTTGGATGTGCATCGACAAATGGTTTAAGAGAGTGAAAAATTTCGCTTACCGCTTGATGAAATTCCGGTTCGTTAGGACTTTTTGAAATAACATCTTTCAATACTCTTGTTGCATAACACATAAGAAAAAACCTCCAAGTTTTTTAAATAATTCCATATAATAATTTAGCATAAGACGGTAACGCCCAATGTTTATTTGCAATAAGTGTTTCAAGTTCATCTGCAATAAGTCTAAGCTCGTTCATTGCAGAAACAACCAAATTACCATAAGCACTAGCCGCATCTTTTTCCTTTGCAGCTTTTAAAACTGCATCTTCAAGTGCATTTAAATTTTTTAAGAGCTTTGCCGACAATTCTGATATTGATTTTAACAAGTAATCTTCAAGCGTTGAGTCGTAATTGCCGCAAGTTTTTTTACTTACCATAAGTTCACTAAGCTCGCTTTGATAAGCTACACAAGATGGGATAATGCTGCCTTTTGTCATATCTATCATTGTAAGTGCTTCAATATGTAATGCTTTTATGTATGCTTCTGTTAATATTTCATAACGAGAATGAATTTCTGTTTCTAAAAACACCTTGTTTTTAGTAAACAACGCTACACTTTTTTCGGATATAAAAGCAGGAAGTGCATCCACAGTAGTTCTTAAATTAGACAGCCCTCTTTTCTTTGCCTCTGCTACCCATTCATCTGCATAGTTGTTACCATTGAACACAATTCGTTTATGTGCTTTAAAAGTGCTCTTGATAAGCGTTGCAAGTTCACTTTTGAAGTCTTTTGCCTTTTCAAGAGTATCTGCAAAGCCGTTGAGAACTTCTGCAACCGCCGTATTCAAAACAATGTTTGGACCCGACACAGAAAAAGAAGATCCCAGCATACGAAATTCAAATTTATTTCCGGTAAAAGCAAATGGCGAAGTGCGGTTTCTGTCGGTCATTTCTTTTGGGAAATGAGGCAATACAGTCACGCCAATTTCCATTTGATGCCTTACTGCATTAATATAATCTGTTCCCTTTTCTAATGCCTCAAGTATCTCTGTTAGCTCATTACCTAAAAACATAGATATTATAGCGGGCGGAGCCTCGTTAGCACCTAAACGATGATCGTTACCGGCACTTGCACACGAAACACGTAATAGGTCTTGATATTCATCAACCGCCTTAATAACGGCAACCAAAAAGAGTAAAAATTGAGCGTTCTCAAACGGTGTTTCACCCGGTTCGAGAAGATTTACTCCTGTGTCGGTTGAAATTGACCAGTTATTGTGCTTACCGCTTCCATTGACACCCGCAAAAGGTTTTTCATGCAATAAGCATACCAAACCGTGACGATATGCAACACTTCGCATAATTTCCATTGTCAACTGATTGTGATCGCAAGCAATGTTAGCTGTAGCAAATATAGGTGCAAGCTCGTGTTGAGCCGGTGCAACTTCGTTGTGTTTGGTTTTTGCTAAAATCCCCAAACACCATAGTTCTTCCTCTAAATCTTTCATAAACGCCGATACTTTGGGCGTTATTGCACCAAAATAGTGATCTTCAAGTTCCTGACCCTTAGACGGTTTTGCTCCAAATAAGGTTCTTCCGGTTAACACCAAGTCGGGGCGTTTTTTGTAATTTTCTATATCCACCAAAAAGTATTCTTGTTCGGGTCCCACAGTGCTTGATACACGCCGTACAGATGTATTTCCGAATAATTTCAAGATACGACGTGCTGCATTGTCAACTGCTTCCATAGAACGTAATAGTGGAGTTTTTTTATCTAACGCCTCGCCTCCATGCGAACAAAACGCCGTTGGGATACAAAGCGTACCATCCTTAATAAATGCATAGCTGGTAATATCCCAAACTGTATATCCGCGTGCTTCAAAAGTCGCTCTAAGCCCTCCTGATGGAAAGCTGGATGCATCTGGCTCGCCGCGCACAAGCTCTTTGCCCGAAAATTCCATAATAATTTTTCCATTTTCTACAGGAGAAATAAAACTATCGTGTTTTTCTGCCGTAATTCCTGTCATGGGCTGAAACCAATGTGAAAAATGCGTGGCACCTTTTTCGACTGCCCAATCCTTCATAGCATTTGCAACTGCATTGGCAATATCAAGCTCTAAGTGTGTACCTTCTTGCATGGTCTTTTTGAGCGCCTTGTAAATGTCTTTTGGAAGCCTTGTACGCATCGCTTCGTCTCCAAATACCATGCTTCCAAATAATTCAGGAATTTTTTTCATAAAAATTACCTCTTAATAAAATTTTTCATCTCTACATTTTTAACCGGTTTATCGTCTCAAACGACCAAAAAAAAGGGTCGCAAAGATTTAGTTTCTTTGCGACCCCATTGTCGTTATAAACCGATTTTTCAAAAAAAAAGACGTATATCGGGAAATTCCAATAAACGCCTTTGTTTATAAAACCATCACATAATAGGTCGTATATTTTGTCAAATATTTAAGCAATTTTTTTTGAAAAAAATCGTTTTTTTTTATTAATTTTTTATTAAAAAGTAAAAATCCCCGTAACAACTGTTACAGGGCATTTACATCATTTATTGACCGTATCTTGTAAGGCATCATAGCCTTCTTCACCGGTTCTAATTCTGACAACATTTTCTACATCAGAAACGAATATTTTTCCGTCGCCTATATTGCCT
>Ga0099364_10005130_pt1 | contig 19553 bp, 15 predicted proteins | sample TergutTh196P3_FD_73070 | JGI IMG/M metagenome (GOLD analysis project Ga0099364, IMG submission 73070) | Microcerotermes parvus P3 segment gut microbial communities from Pointe-Noire, Republic of the Congo - Th196 P3 | ecosystem: Host-associated > Arthropoda: Insects > Digestive system > Gut ... | reverse complement strand
AAGGGCGAATGCACGAAAGGGCGAATGCACGAAAGGGCGAATGCACGAAAGGGCGAATGCACGAAAGGGCGAATGCACGAAAGGGCGAATGCACGAAAGGGCGAAAAAGGGGAAAAGGGGTAAGGGGGAAAGGGTTTCAAAAACAAAAAAATCCCGGATAGGTCGCGCCTACCCGGGAAAAGTCATGAAAACATAAAAAAACAATCGGCACAAGCCGTTTTTCTGTATTTTAAATGAATACTCTTTTACTCCAAGCCGTTTTTGCCTACTTTATGATAATCCTTTTGGTTATTTCGCCAATTTTTAACAAATAAACGCCATTTGGCAGTCCGCTGACTTCAACCTGCGTATGCTGCGTATGAATCGGCATTGATTTTACCATATTTCCCGACACATTAAACAATTGCATCGTCTTTCCAACATACTCGTCAGGCGCCGTCAACTCGAATGATGAAATCACCGGATTCGGGTAAACATTGATTTCATTCGATTCGATGATAGTCGGGAGTTCAATGCTTTCCGAATAGGTAATCAAACTAAAGGCTGCCAACGTTTCGTCTGTATGTTTAAAAAATTCACAACGGGTGATTTTCCCCTCTTCGTCTGAAAAATAAATCGTTTTCCCGTCAACTATCCAGTCGCCTGAAGCGTAAATATACGAAATGGCCGCTTTTTGATGCTCGTTAAGAAATGAATAGCTATATTTTCCTCTGTTTGTCCATTGTCCGGTTTCCGCGTTCCATGTCTGAAATAATTCTTCATTTATAACACCTTCTCTATCATACGCATAAAGAATACGAACGCTATAATCGTCCCATTCGTTGGAAGTTCTATTTTTATATTGCTTCATAAGTGCCTGTACACGACCGTTATCATCATATACCCACTCGCACCGCTGGTAGGGATTGACCGACCAGGCTTCTGTATTTTTATTCCAAAGACAGGTCAGTGAATAAACCGGTTTACCTTCCGAATCGGATACTGTTTCCGTTTTCGACATGGATTGACGGATAGACCTGGCGATGGTGATCTCTTTATCCTTTTCGTAAAGGTATTCGGTTTGCATCGTATTTCGCCAGGTATTGTCGGCTTTGTTCCATTGAAGCGTAACATCCGCTATTTGCCTTCCGTACTCGTCATACACATAGCTTCGTTTATCAAACTGCGAACCGTCGGCATGATAAAAAGTTTCATCTGCAAGTCGCCACGATGAAATCCGCTTTTGAAGCGACACCTGAGCCGGTTCAAGGTTCAGCGGATTACGCGCTGTCTGCGCCTCGGAGCAGACCGGCAAGGCCATTAAAACAAAAGATAAAAGACTAATTTTTAAATTCATAGCGCTTTATTATTTAAAAAGAACAACGTTTTTTTCATATTAAAATCAGCTACAAAAGTATGCTTTTTTTTTGAATAAACAATATCTTTTCATTTTTTTATTTTGAAAACTGACACTTTCAACAAAGACCCAAAGTCAATGAAATGCACCCTTAAAATCGTGTGTAAAAATAGGCGATGTAAAAAAATTTTCAACTTTCAACTAATTTATACTACCTTTGTGCCGCTATTTGTAATTGAAAATGAATAAGGGAAAGAAAAATCATGCTAAGCGGTTTGCGGCTATATTAGGTATAGCTATCGTTTTTAATTTGGCGTTTTACAGACTTCCCGATTCGATCTTCAACATCCCGATTGAAAAAGTCGATTTGTTATCGGATATCCGCTTGACTTCTTCAAATGATGAAAAACTTTTTGCCGAAATTCCGGATAGTGATTTTTCGGAAACTGGTCTGGCGTCCGGCGCCAATAGCGAAGAAACGGCAAGTCTGGTCGAATCCAAGTCTCCCGAAAAAAATGGCTTAGAAACCAACTCATCACCCCGAATCGCCAATGAAAGCAGGAATAATACCGACTATCTTACCAACAAGAATATCGAAGATTTTACACAAGGACATAACGGGTTGCGTCGTTTCTTTACTGCACTCGACAATGTTGACAGGTTAGGACGTCCCGTCAGGATTGCATTTTTAGGCGATTCGTTTATAGAAGGCGACATCCTTGTTGCCGATTTTCGCGCAAAAATGCAGGAACAGTTCGGAGGAAGAGGCGTCGGGTTTGTACCTGTCACCTCCGTTACTGCACAATATCGCCCGACTGTCAAACAAAGTGCGACCGGCTGGAAATCGTACTCCATGATTAAAGACAAAAACAGAAAGTATGTACTCTCCGGATTTCAGTTCGAACCGGCCTCCAATGATGCTTCAATTCAATTTCAAACCGTTGACAGTTATCCGGGGTTGGATGAGGTATCTTCTTTAAAGTTTATCTATGACAGGAATGTAGCAGCCGATATGATTTTTAAAAACGATAATGAAACGTTTTCATACAAGCTGCCACCAACAGAAGTAGTGACGCAATTTGAGCTAAATGGTCATTTCAAAAAGGGAACGTTACAATTCAAAAATTCAAAGGGATTGAGAGCCCTCGGAATCGCACTCGAAGATAACCATGGCGTTGTAGTGGACAACTTTTCAATCAGGGGAAATTCGGGCGCAAGCCTGTCTGTTTTGGATAGCAATAGTTGTCGCGATTTGCAACAGATACGCCCTTACGACCTGATTGTACTGCAATATGGGTTGAATGTAGCAAGCGAATCGGTTCGTGAATACAGTTGGTATCGCAACCGGATGGTCTCGGTTATCGAGCATATTCATGAATGTTTCCCGGACGCCGATATTCTCGTCTTAGGCGTTTCCGACCGTAGTCGTAACGGAAAAAGTACGATGCCTGCCGTCCTGTCGCTCCTACGGGCGCAACGACAAATGGCTGAGATAACCGAAGTAACTTTCTGGAGTATTTTTGCCGCTATGGGAGGACAAAACAGTATGGTAAAATACGTAAATTCAAACTGGGCTAGCAAAGATTATACGCATTTGCGCTTTCGCGGAGGACGTGAAATCGCATACGCATTGTATGACGCATTATTAACGGAAAAATATTTATATGATGAACAATTGGTTGAAAAATAAAACTTCAAGTTGCAAACCTCACTGTGGCGTTTTTCGCAACACACTGATTATCTGCTTTTTTTGGATATCTTCGCAAGCTCGCAATGACGAAATTCCTGCAGTGCAAACCGGCCCTGAACCTGAAACGAAATACCGGACGCTTCCGGATGCCGACCGGGTGTTTTCATCATTGCCTTTTATTAACGATTCATTGTGTTATATCAAAGACCCCTCCCGTTCGATGTCTGTCTTTACCAACCTCCTGATAGATATCCTGCACGGAAAGGACACGGTTGTAAATGTCGTTCACCTTGGCAATTCACATATTCAGGCAGGCCATTTAAGCGGGCGTACCATGCGGTTGTTGCAAAACTCATTCGGTAATGCCGGACGCGGTTGGATAGCGCCTTTCAAATTAGCCAAAACAAACGAACCGTCTGATTATTACATCTTGTCGAATGTAAAAGAATGGATTGCAGGACGTTGTATTCAGACTAACCCGAAATGTCCGTGGGGAATCGGCGGCATCGGCATTCAAACAAAAACAAAAGACGTCGACTTCCGCGTGATAATGGCGCCCAGAAATGGTGAAGGTTACAGTTTCAATAAAGTATTGCTGTATAGCGACTTCAATGCATCGCCTCTAACGCCCGTTAATAATGACAGGGTAGTTGTAGCATCATCTGATAATCAACCGAATGATGTATTAAGAGTTGACACTTTTAGTATGGCAAACCCAACTGATACGTTGGCCATTCGAAGCAAATCATCGCAAACGCTATCCGGCAATTCAAACCTGTATTACGGTTTCAATCTGATGAACGGCAACCCCGGTATATTATATCATGCTATCGGCGTCAATGGAGCGCACTTTGTTAATTACGCCCATCGCGATTATATCCGCCAATTAGCTTTGTTACAACCGTCACTGTTAATTATTTCGTTAGGTGGAAATGAAGCGCACGGACGAAACTTCAACAAGGCGACCTTCGAAAGGCAGGTTCATTCATTGATTAGTTTAATTCGTGAAGAAATTCCGGGGACTGCCATATTAATCACAACACCGGCAGAAACATTCAAAAGCGTCTATGTAAACAAAAAACGTCAATATGTTCGCAATGAAAATATTGCCAAAGTAGCGGAAGTTATTTCTACATATACCGAAAGAGAGGGTCTTGCCTGTTGGGATTTATTTACTGCTTCGGGCGGAGAAAATTCATGCAAAAACTGGTATGACGCCAAAATGCTTGGAAGCGACCGTATTCATTTTTCATATAAAGGTTATGAAGAACAAGGCCTCCTGTTATTCAAAGCGATTGCACGCACCTGTGTTTTGCCGGTAACAAGGCCGGAAATCAATGTGAACACTCGTGTGGAATGACTTGTTATCCTATATAAAGGAACTATCACCGGAGAAGTTTTTCGAACTGTTCCGCTATCAGACGGAATCGCCGATGTTGTTCAGTACGGGACTTTTTCTTTTCCTGTTCTTCGGCTTTTACATTATATATAATAGCCTGCAGAACCAACATCGGATACGTATTATCTATGTCATCCTTTTCTCGCTCTATTTTTATTACAAAACAAGCGGTTTATGGTTTGTTTTGCTTCTGTTCACCGCTACTTCCGACTTTTTTATCGGACGCCTGATAGCGGGAGCAAAAGACAAGATGAAGAAAAAACTTTGGGTCACATTGAGTATATGCCTTAATCTGGGGATGCTCGCGTATTTTAAATATACCAATTTCTTCTATGAGTTAGCTATCGGATTCTGGCATACTGTTGGCGGAATCATGGACGAACCGTTACTGAAAGGGCTGATATATGCGCCTCTCGATATTTTCCTTCCGGTAGGTATCTCATTCTTTACATTCCAGTCGCTGAGTTACACCATCGACGTCTATCGCGGGCAGGTGAAACCGGTCGACCGGTGGACGGATTACCTGTTTTTCGTATCGTTTTTCCCTGGGTTAGTGGCCGGTCCGATTGTCCGCGCACGCGATTTTCTGCCGCAGATGTTTAAAAAGCCGGTCTTGTTATTCAATCAAATGGGAGAAGCGTTATACCTGATAATATGCGGTTTATTCAAGAAATGTATCATCTCGGATTATATCAGCGTCAATCTTGTCGACCGCATCTTCGAAGCGCCCTCGCTCTATTCAGGCGTTGAAAACCTGATGGGTATTTATGGTTATGCGCTTCAGATATACTGCGATTTCTCCGGTTATTCGGATATGGCTATCGGGATAGCCCTGTTGCTGGGTATCCGGTTTAATATCAATTTCGATTCACCCTATCAATCGGCTACCATCACGGAGTTTTGGCGCAGGTGGCATATTTCCCTTTCTTCGTGGCTTCGCGACTATCTCTATATTCCCTTAGGCGGCAACCGGAGAGGGAAGTCCCGCACTTACCTCCATTTGGCAATCACCATGCTGTTAGGCGGTTTATGGCATGGTGCGGCGTTACGGTTCGTTTTATGGGGAGCTATTCATGGCGCCGCACTGTCTATCCACAAGCTATTGATGAATCTGTTTGGTTTCAAGGCGACAGGCGCTGACATGCCCGTCTGGAAACGAATACTTAACACCTTTTTTACGTTTCACTTAGTTTGCTTCACGTGGATATTCTTCCGCGCCGATACGATGCAAAAAGTGAAAGAGATACTCACACAGTTGTTCACACGCTTTGAGCCGGGCGTATTTCTTCAGTTCGTAACCGGCTATCGCACCATTTTCATCCTGATGGTTATCGGTTACATCACCCATTTCATCCCTAAGAAATTGGATAAGAAAATTCAACAAACCGTCACCATCCTGCCGTTATGGGCGAAAGCCTTGTTGTTATGTATGGCGATATTCCTTGTCATCCAAATGAAAAACGCTGAAATAGTGCCATTTATCTATTTTCAGTTTTGAATTTTTCCGATTGTTTTGCAGGCTACCAATGACGAGGAACAAGAAACGTTATTTTGAGAATACGATGAATTAAAGTTAATGTTAATAACCATTAATCATTAAAAAAGCGTTCTTTGACATATTGATTTACATGCTAAAGCCTCCAGAGCGGCTCATTGCGCCAACCGGAGGGAAACCCCATCGCCGCCCTGTCCACATTCGGATATTTGTTGAAAAGCGATTCGAGTTTCTGTTTGAAGGTATGGTTGGGATTGATGGTATTGAGAAAATACACAATCATTGAAAGTATATAGAAAATGTGGCTGTTGCTTACATTTCGGTTAGACAGCCACATATAATTAGCTCGACGGGGAAATTGAGGTTGAATTTGCAGCAGTTTGTTCCATATACGGGCATGATGGGCGCACACGTTGCGGGTATAAACAAAACCGTGAAGCCACGAAGCAAATGTCCTGTCTGCCAACCCGAATGTATTGGATATCTCACGTTTGACAAGTCCGGATTTCAGATTTTCGTAAAGACCTGAAAGCGCTCCGAAAGAGGTAATTTCCAACATGATAAATGAAGGAGGAAGTGGATTGTTATACTGTGATTTGAAAGAAATAACCAGTTCTTCGTCACTTCTCAAGAGTTCATCATGAATTTTGGAAAGTGTTGTCTGATGTTTTTCAGGGTTGGCAAACAGGTTGATGTCTTCCATCCAAAACGAACCGTGAGCCGTCGAAAGGATATCGGTCATTTGTGTACGCACAGCCACTTCAATCTTTTCCAGTTCGGTGATAATAAGTTTGCGTAATTCGCTGTCGAACCTGTAAAGATTAAATGCCGCTTCGAAGGTTGAACCGGATTTGAAAACAGGCTGTTGACTGTCGGCAAGCAAGGGATACAGGTAGCCGCTAAAGCGGTAATAGCCGATATATTTGAGCAGGTGCAATGCCTTGTCTTCGTTGGCAAACTGCAATCCTCTTGATTTTAGTTGTTCCATTTGATCCTTGTGAGACAGGAACGGGCAGGTGTATCTAACTTTTGTCATAACGAATGATAAAATAAAAAGCCCCCTCTGAGCGCGCTGTTCTTACGGGAAGCGGAGGAGGCATGTTGGGCGCAAAGATACAGTCTTTTTTCAAAACAGCAAAACTTTTTTGCAAAAAAAATCGCACAAACTGCAATTTGATACGTCGTCATTGGTAACGGAGTGCCCCCCTGACAGCAGCGATATAGATGCCATTCAATGCAAAAGAGTATTTTTGCAGTGGAAAAATAGAAAAAAATCAGCAATTTATTTGTACAATTGAAAAATGTATCTATCTTTGCAGCGGAATTATTTAAAAAAAACGCATATATGACGCCGAACATATTTAATAACGGTTTGATTATTAACATTATTTCTATTTTGTTGCTCTTGTAACGAAGTAGTATGTGAGACGTGTATACAAGCAAACTTATATAAAAAAACCTTTCTCACATCGATGATGAGAAAGGTTTTTTTTTAGGAGTTGGCTAATGCACAGTAAAGAAGGTATAAACTATTAACTATTAACTATATGGATAGATTATTTATTTTTGACACAACATTACGGGATGGGGAGCAGGTGCCCGGTTGTCAACTGAATACAGTTGAAAAGATTGAAGTAGCCAAAGGGCTTGAAGCATTGGGAGTGGATATCATAGAGGCCGGATTCCCTGTTTCAAGTCCGGGCGATTTTAATTCGGTCGTCGAGATATCGAAAGCGGTAACGTGGCCTGTGATTTGCGCCTTGACACGCGGCGTTGAAAAAGACATTGATGTCGCAGCCAAAGCGCTTAACTATGCAAAACATAAACGTATCCATACCGGATTGGGGACGTCTGATTTTCACATCCGGTATAAATTTAACTCTACGCGCGAAGAGATATTGGAACGTTCGGCGGCGATGACCAAGTATGCAAAACAGTATGTGGAAGATGTTGAGTTTTACTGTGAAGATGCGGGACGTACCGACAACGAATATTTGGCGCGCGTAGTGGAGGCGGTCATACGAGCGGGCGCTACCGTAGTGAATATTCCGGATACGACAGGCTATTGCCTACCGCAGGAATATGGCGCCAAGATAAATTATCTGATGGAACATGTGAACGGAATCGACCGGGTGGTGATCGCTACCCATTGCCATAATGATTTAGGAATGGCTACCGCCAATACGATTGCCGGCATAGTCAACGGCGCTCGACAGGCGGAAGTGACTATCAACGGAATAGGAGAACGGGCAGGTAATACCTCATTGGAAGAAGTGGCCATGATTTGCAGGTGTCATAAAAATCTGGGTATTGAGACTAATATTAATACCCGGAAATTATATACCACAAGCCGCATGGTTTCAAGTCTGATGAATATGCCGGTACAACCGAATAAAGCGGTTGTGGGACGGAACGCATTCGCCCATTCATCGGGTATTCACCAGGACGGGGTGTTAAAGAATGTGCAGACGTATGAGATCATGAACCCGAAAGACGTCGGAATCGATGATAACTCTATTGTGCTTACGGCGCGTAGCGGACGGGCGGCGCTTAAACATCGTTTGCAAGTGTTGGGCATCGTACTCGATCAGGAGAAACTAAACAATGTGTATCAGGATTTTCTGAAGTTAGCCGACAGGAAGAAAGACCTTGTCGACGATGACCTGCTAATACTTGTCGGCGATGAGCGTAAAGATACGAGTCGCATCAAATTGGACTATCTGCAGGTGACGTCCGGCGTCGGCGTACAATCTGTGGCAAGCGTTTGCCTGAATATCGCAGGCGAAAAGTTTGAGGCAGCGGCATCGGGTAACGGACCTGTGGATGCGTCTATCAAAGCTGTTAAAACGATAATCCGTCGCCAGATGACCATACAGGAGTTTTTGATTCAAGCTCTCAGCAAGGGAAGTGATGATGTAGGAAAGGTTCACATGCAGGTTGCGTACGAAGGCAATATTTATTATGGTTTCTCGGCCAACACCGATATCATAGCCGCATCAGTCGAAGCCTTTATCGATGCAATTAATAAGTTTGTTGAGTAGTTTTCAGTTATCAGTTTTCAGTTTTCAGTTTTTAGTTTTCAGTAAACATAATTCATAATTCATAATTATCTTACCTATGAACACATTATTTGATAAAATTTGGGACGCCCATGTAGTGAATCTCATGGAAGATGGTACTACCCAGTTATATATCGACAGGCTTTACTGTCATGAAGTAACTACTCCACAGGCGTTTGAGGGGCTGCGGCAACGGGGATTAAAACCGTTGCGTCCGGAACGTATTGTTTGTATGTGCGACCATAATGTGCCGACCCACAATCAGGACAGGCCAATTGCGGACCCTGTATCGAAAGCGCAGGTCGACGCCTTAGCGGAAAATGCTGCGCAATTTGGCATAAGTTATTTCGGTTTGATGCATCCAAAGAACGGCATTGTTCATGTGGTAGGACCGGAAAGAGGTCTTACACTACCGGGGATGACCCTCGTTTGCGGGGATAGCCACACCTCAACGCATGGAGCGATGGGGGCTGTGGCATTTGGCATCGGGACGAGCGAAGTGGAGATGGTAATGGCAACACAATGTTTGTTACAACAGAAACCCAAAACGATGCGTATCCATATCGAGGGTGCGTTAAGTAAGTGCGTGACAGCAAAAGATGTAGCGCTCTATGTGATAGCCAAGATGACAACCGCAGGGGCTACGGGTTATTTTGTGGAATATGCCGGCTCAGCCGTTCGCGCCTTGTCGATGGAAGGACGTCTTACCTTGTGCAATCTCTCCATAGAGATGGGTGCGCGAGGGGGAATGATAGCTCCGGACGAAACGACATTCGCCTACGTAAAAGGACGCGAATATGCGCCCGAAGGGGAAGCGTGGGATAAGGCGGTGGCCTACTGGAGAACGCTCATAAGCGATGATGATGCAGTATTTGACAGGGAGGTTTGGTTTAGGGCTGAAGATATTGAACCGATGATCACCTACGGCACGAACCCAGGTATGGGAACAGGCATTACGCAATCGATTCCTTTCATTGATTCGATACCGGAAGCCGGACGCGCCTCTTATCGTAAATCGCTTGCATACATGAATTTCAAAGAGGGAGAATCCTTAATCGGCAAACCGGTCGATTATGTGTTTTTAGGCTCTTGTACAAATGGACGCTTGGAAGATTTCCGGATGTTTGCTTCAATAGTGAGAGGTCATCAGAAAGCGCCAGGAGTAACGGCGTGGCTTGTGCCGGGTTCCTGGGCGGTCGATGCGCAAATCCGGGCCGAGGGTTTAGATAAGATTCTGGCTGAAGCGGGCTTTGAACTAAGACAACCCGGTTGCTCCGCCTGCCTTGCTATGAACGATGATAAAATCCCGACCGGAAAATATGTAATTTCGACATCCAACCGCAACTTTGAAGGACGTCAAGGCCCCGGCGCACGGACATTGCTTGCCAGTCCGCTCACAGCCGCCGCCGCAGCCATTACGGGGAAAATAACACAGCCCCAAGCAAGTGAAGCGAGCCTTCCCCCAGCAAGTGAAGCGCGCTCTTGGGCTCCTCTACGAAGTTCTTGTGTTCCGCTTCCGTTAGAGAATGTAGACACTGACCAGATTGTTCCTGCCCGATTTCTGAAAGCGATCACAAAAGAGGGGTTTGGTCAAAACTTGTTTTATGACTGGCGTTATGACAAAGAAGGTCATCCGGTCGCATCATTTGTTTTGAATGATCCGAGGTATAGCGGGCAAATTTTGGTGACCGGAAAAAATTTCGGGTGCGGTTCAAGTCGCGAACATGCGGCGTGGGCTATTGCCGGATATGGTTTTCGCGTTGTAGTTTCGAGCTTTTTTGCTGATATCCACAAACAAAATGAGTTGAAAAATGGCGTACTGCCCGTTGTGGTGAGCGAGCCGTTTCTTGAGGAACTGTTTGCATCAATCGAGGCTAATCCGCAAACCGTATTGGAGGTTCATCTTCCCAATCAGACAATTACCAATCTTTCGACCGGAAAAAGCGAGCGCTTTGATATTAACAGCTATCAGAAATACTGCTTGTTAAATGGTCTGGATGATATTGATTATTTGTTGGCTAACAAAACTTTGATTGAAGATTATGAGCAGAAACTGAAAACTGAAACGACGACAAACTGAGTGCAGAGTCGAACTTGTTCGAACTATGCCGAGGTGCGAAGGAGTTCTTTTACGAAGTAAAAAAAACTGAAAACTGAAAACTGAAAACTATTATGATAGAAATAATGGACACAACGCTTCGTGATGGGGAACAGACGAATGGCGTATCATTTTCCGTACACGAAAAAAAGTCGATTGCACGACTATTATTAAAGGAATTGAATGTGAACCGTATAGAGATTGCTTCGGCACGTGTGTCGGATGGGGAGTTTGATTCGGTCAGAGGAATCACGGAGTGGGCGAAAAAAGCAGGTTGTTTAGAGCGTGTCGAAGCCCTCGGATTTGTGGATAACGGCATTTCGCTTCAATGGATAAAAGATGCAGGATGTCAGGTCGTTAATATCCTGTGCAAAGGTTCGGTGAAGCATTTGACCGAACAACTAAGGAAGACGCCCGAACAGCATTTTGCCGATATTACCGGCCAGATAGGGTTGGCAAAAGAGATGGGGATCGAAGTGAACCTGTACTTGGAGGATTGGTCGAATGGCATGAAACATTCCCCAGATTACGTGTTTACATTTATTGATGCCTTAAAACATCTTCCTGTGCGCCGTTTTATGCTTCCGGATACGTTGGGTACACTGGGACCGGAATTGACGTATCGTTTTTGTAAAGAAATAGTCGACAGGTTTCCGGAAATACATTTTGATTTTCATGCACATAACGATTACGACTTAGCAGTCGCTAATGTTTACGCTGCTGTGCGTGCAGGCGTCAAAGGCGTTCATACAACCGTCAATGGGCTGGGTGAACGGGCGGGGAATGCTTCCCTAAGCAGTGTGATAGCGATACTGCACGATCAATTGAATGAAAAAACAATTATCAGAGAAGAAAAAATAAATTTGGTTAGTAAAAGCGTTGAGATGTTTTCCGGTATACATATTGGTCATAATCAGCCTGTTATTGGCGAAAATGTGTTTACACAATGCGCAGGAATACATGCAGACGGAGATAAGAAGAACAATCTCTACTGCAATTCACTCATACCGGAACGTTTCGGGCGTACCCGCGAATATGCCTTAGGTAAGACTTCCGGAAAGGCGAATATCCAAAAAAACTTGGAAGCGTTAGGCATTGAAATGGATGAAGAATCCTTGCGAAAAGTGACACAACGGGTGATTGAATTAGGCGATAAAAAAGAAATGGTAACGCAGGCCGACCTTCCCTATATCATTTCGGATGTATTACGTCAGGATAAACAGGAAAATATGATCAGGATATTAAATTATTCACTATCTTTGACGCAGGGTTTGCGACCGGTTGCGACACTAAAAATAGCGATCGAAGATAATATTTATCAGGAGACAGCAACGGGAGACGGGCAGTATGACGCATTTGTGAGGGCTTTGCGTAAGATTTACAAGACGTTGAATCGTCCCTTCCCGATGCTTGTCAATTATGCGGTGTCCATACCTCCCGGCGGACGGACGGACGCTTTTGTGCAAACCATTATCACCTGGCGTCATGAAGGCGAGGAATTTAAAACACGCGGATTAGACGCCGACCAGATAGAAGCCGCTATCAAAGCTACGATTAAAATGCTTAATTTGATAGAAGGGGTGAAAGGGTGAAGGGGCGGACGGGCGAAGGGGAGAAGGGAAAGGATTTATATAAATATTTAATAATAACAGAATTATGAAAAAAAAACTGACTATTGCGCTTGTAGCGCATGATAACCGGAAGGTGGATATGATCGAATGGGCTGTCCATAATATTAACTTTTTGTCCCGACATGATTTGGTTTGTACCGGAACAACTGGCGGATTGATTAGTAACTCTTTTGAAGAAAGAGGCATAGAAACCTTTAATATCAGATGTATGCATTCAGGCCCACTGGGAGGCGATGCGGAAATAGCCGCCATGGTTGTCCGTAAAGAAATAGACTTGGCGATCTTTTTGATTGACGACCTGAACCCTCAACCGCATGAAGCTGATATACTGATGTTGCTGCGTCAATGCCGGGTACACAATGTACCGATTGCATGCAACCGGTACAGCGCCGATCTAATGATTACCAGCACATTGTGGGACGACGACTCCTATGTACCTATGGAACCAAAATATATACACTTTAGTAGATAAAAATGAATCTAAGTATTGCCGTTTTGCCGGGTGACGGGATCGGACCGGAAATAACTGAACAGGCGATGAAAGTCGTACAGGCTGTTTGTGAGAAGTTTAGCCATGAATTGAGTTACCGGACAGGGCTGGTCGGCGCGTGCGCTATTAATACTTTAGGGAATCCTTACCCAGACGAGACGCATGAACTGTGTATGCAAAGCGATGCAGTGTTGTTCGGCGCTATCGGGTTGCCGAAGTATGACCAGAATCCACTATTGAAAATCCGTCCGGAGCAAGGGCTGTTAGCCATGCGCCGAAAACTCGGATTGTATGCCAATATTCGTCCGGTAACGACTTTTCTCTCCCTATCCCATAAATCGCCTTTACGGGCGGATTTGGTGCGGGGGGTTGATTTTATGTGTATTCGCGAACTGACGGGCGGTATCTATTTCGGTCGACCGCAAGGCCGGAGCGAAGATGGTAATACGGCTTACGATACTTGCGTCTATTCACGCGAAGAGATTGAACGTATCGTACGTTTGGCTTACGAATATGCGATGAAACGCCGGAAAAAGCTGACAGTTGTAGATAAAGCGAATATCTTAGCGACTTCCCGACTATGGCGCGAAGTCGCGCAGTCGATTGAAAAAGAGTTCCCCGAGGTGGAAACAGAATATATGTTCGTCGATAATGCAGCTATGCGGATTATCCAGTGGCCGGGCAGTTTTGATGTACTCGTTACGGATAACATGTTTGGCGATATACTTACCGATGAGGCATCAGTGATAACAGGTTCTTTAGGCATGTTACCGTCGGCTTCCATTGGCCTGCATACCTCTGTTTTTGAGCCTATTCACGGTTCTTACCCGCAGGCGGCAGGCAAAAATATCGCCAATCCTGTTGCTACGATCCTGTCGGCAGCGCTTATGTTTGAATACTCATTCGGCTTGTACGGGGAAAGTGACGCCATCCGCAAGGCAGTAACAGCCTCCATAGAAGCCGGAATAGTCACCGAAGATATATCACAGGGTGACAGGGCATATCGTACTTCCGAAGTAGGAGATTGGATCGCCTGCCGCATCGGAGAGGAGTTGTCAAAATGATTTCTTAAGTAGCTGTTCGATCACTTCGCTGTCATAGCCCAGTTCACGGGCTTTTTTGAAGTCGACGGCTGCCGATGCTTTTTCTTTTTGGGCTAATTTGATACGGCCGCGTAGCATATATAATTCGGCTGAAGGTTCTTGGGTCGCGGCAAACACTCTGTTTACATCGGCAATGGCGCGTCCATTTCGATTTGTTAGGAGGAACAACTCTGCGCGTTCTTCCCTAACGCGCAGGTTACTGGGATATTTTTCAACTAAATAATTGAAAATGGTTTCACTTTCGTCGTAGTTACCACGCGCTTTTTCGAGTATGGCATAACCTAAGCGGCCTAAAAAAGTTTCTTTATTCTTTTCGATGATTAACTCAAAGTCGGCTTCCGCCTGCAGGAATTCACCTATATTGATATATAGCAATCCTCTGCTATAACGTCCTTTTTCATGTGTCGGAGACTTGTCTAACAGGATATTGTAGTCGCCTATTGCCTTTTCTATCTGGCCCATTTCCATAAACAGTTCAGCTCTGTTTGTCAAAATTAATTCATCCTGAGGCATTTGGGCTAGTGCGGCGCTATACGATAACAAAGCGTCATCAAATTTTCCCTGACGTCGTTGAATGGTACCCAGATTGTTGAGTAGCAAATAGTTTATCCGGTTTGTCGGTTCGAGGCGCATGGCCGCTCTCAGATTTTCTTCCGCCCTAACAAGGTCGTTCGCGTCGGTGTATTCATAACTTTTTAGAACCAATTCCTCGAAACTCTGAGCCTGCAATCCCGGCAGAAACACACACAAACCAATATAAAACACTAATAATCTTCTCATAAACAAACGAAATAAAGAGTTTTTTACGATGCAAAAGTACGCAAAAAATATTATAATCGAAAAAATTCTGAAAACTGATAACTGAAAACTGAAAACTATTTACTATCTTTGCGCCCTCAATTTTAAACAAAGTTTTATTTAAAGATTCAAAAATGGCAACAAAAATCAGATTGCAACGATTCGGTCGTAAAGGTTATGCCTTTTATCAGATCGTAATCGCAGACAGCAGGGCTCCACGGGATGGAAGGTTTATTGAAAGGATAGGTTCTTATAATCCGAACACTAATCCTGCTACAATAGATTTGAAATTCGATAGAGCTTTGTATTGGTTACAGACCGGCGCACAGCCAACCGACACAACACGTACTATTTTATCGCATGAAGGCGTATGCCTTAAAAAACATTTATTGGAAGGCGTAAAGAAAGGCGCTTTTGACGAGGCGACCGCAGAAGCAAAATTTGATGCATGGTTAGAAACAAAGAACCTGACGATGCAAAAAATAAAAGACAATGTTAGAGAGCAGAAAAAAACTACGGCAAAAGCTAAATTAGAAGCGGAGAAAGAAGTAAACAAGGCGAAAATGGAAGCGCTGGGTAAGAAGCGAGCAGACTTAGCCGCCGCTGTTGCCGCCGCTGCCGCTGAGGCCCGGGCCAAAGAAGAAGCTGCCGCTGCTGCCGCCGCAAGAGCGAAAGAAGAAGCTCTGCCCACTCCGAAAGAAACAACCTGACAAATAATCCCGTAACATCTTCGATGTTACGGGATTATATATTCACCTTAGAACTGCGAATAAGGCATTGGCGATAACAACTTGACAATGTTGTTAGTAGCTGTGTTTCTATACTCCGGCTTGTTTCTCATCTGATTCCAATCGGGATGCGCTCCAAAGTCTCTCCAGGCTTTGCTGAACGATTCCTCATCTTTGTACCAGGTCAGGTATATCAAGCCAGGCATCCGTGTTCCGGATAATATCTCTCCATAACATACGGAGTTAACACCCACTTTGTCAAAAAGGTCGATTTCTTCAACGTTAAACATCTTGATTTTACGCTTGTTAGCATCTTCATTCGGGCTGTAATAGTTGCGGTATTGGAATAATGTCCGGCTTTTGTCGGGCATCCGCATCTCGGGCATTTTATCAAAAGCCTCGCAAATATAGGTTTCAAATGACGAATAAACAGGGTTGGGTGCCGTCGTTTCGAAAAAAGAACGGGCGGCATTTTGAAAAACCGGATCGTTCCAAACATCCTGCCTTACTTTATTATACGTCTGAAGGTCAGGGTATACAAACAGCAGGTAACGTTGATCCGCCTCTTCCGGATTGGCAAGCCCAAAAGCCCCGATAGAGACATTACACCTGTTGTACGCAGGGATTAGCGCTCCCTTGAAATAGTTGTCAAGAATAGCGCCATCTCCGGTGAGGTTGAATATACGCCACTCATAGATTTGTTTTTTTGCGCCATCGGATTCTTCATCTGCCTTCGATTCGCAACAACTACTGAAAATAAACATTGCTGTCAGTAAAAATGACAACATAATAAAAGCCTTGTGTTTCATACAATTTCAATTTTTAAAAGATTAGTATATAAGTTCTTCATAATCCTATAGTCAGTGTTTCCCCGTCTGTCATCTCTTTTTTTATCAATGACGACTGCAAAAATACAAAATAATTACATTCAATAGGTCATTTCCCGCAGAATATTATTCAGATTGTTCCGCGGGCTTTCATTTCGAGGTATTTGTTGATGATATTGACGGAAAGTTTGTCAGGTTCGGTGAGGAGTGAATAGACGCCATAATGTCTTAGTTTAGTCACGACATGCTGTTTTTCGAAAATAAATTTGTTCGTTATGACTTGTTGGTAATAGCCTTCGAGGGAGGACGGGCGTTTGGCGGCAAATTCTTTTAGCTCGACATCTTCGAAAAAAACGACTAATACGACATGTTTACGGGCTAACTGGCGGAGGTATTCGAGTTGTCTTTCCATGCCGATGATCGTATCGAAATTGGTATAGATGATCAACAGGCTTCGTTTATTTATATATTTGTTCAGGTGGACATACAGGGAAGAGTAATCGCTTTCGCCGAATGTAGTCTGTTGCCTGTAAAGGGCTTCGAGTATCAGTTGCATCTGGGATACTTGTTTACCTGCCGGGATAAATGTCTCAAAATCCTGGGCAAAGGTGGCAAGTCCCGCTTTGTCATCTTTACGTATGGCAATGAACGACATGACAAGCGAGGCGTTGATGGCATAATCGAGTAGCGTCATACCGCGAAAAGCGTTTTGCATGATACGTCCTTTGTCGATGATGTTGTAAATTTGCTGGGAGCGTTCGTCCTGATATACGTTTACCATCGGGAAATGACGTCGCGCGCTTGCGTTCCAGTTGATCGTGCGATAGTCATCGCCTGTGATATATTCTTTGATGGATTCAAATTCGGTGTTATGACCGATACGGCGGATTTTTTTGATGCCTAACTCCTTCAGATTCTGATGGATAGCCAGAAACTCATACCTGTGCATCATGATATACGACGGATAGACTGCAACGTTCACAGGCTTCGCACATTTTATGCGACGGCTGACTAATCCGACGAAAGTGGTGATGTATAGGAGAATATGTCCGAAGTCATATTCGCCGCGTTGGGTTGGACGCAGTTGGTAGCGTACTATTCCGCTTTGTCCGGATTTGATTTTTATCTTGAACAGGACGTCTCTGCGCTGAAAGATGACAGGTATTTCGTCAATAACAGCCATCCTGACATCAAAGGGGTAATAGTTTTCAATAACGAGACGCACATCATTGTCGTCGCCATTCGAAAACCGCGGTGCACAATACCGCTCTGCATCAGCTGCCTTTTTACGATGCCATAGCAAAATAATATCGGCAATCGTAGTTAGCAGGAGTAATGTAACTACAATCTGTCCGGCGATAAACACCGGCGGTATGATATAGCCCGCCATAAAAAGCATGATGATGGCTAATCCTATGATGTAAAAACGTTTAGTAATAAACATTTTAGTTTTCAGTTTTCAGTTTTCAGTTGTCGGTTGTCGGTTGTCAGTTTTCAGTTTTCAGTTTTCAGTTTTCAGTATATATCGCTCGTCATTGCGAGCCTGCGAAGCAATCCAGAAGCAAATCGGTGTACCTGGATTGCTTCGCAAGCTCGCAATGACGGGACAAACTCACTTCGGTACTTCCACTTTCTCGATAAGGCGTTGCACTACTTTCAGCGGGGTATGTCCTTCCATCTCGGCTTCGGCAGTGAGTATCAGGCGATGTTGCAGCACAAAGGGTGCAACTGATTTGATGTCTTCAGGCGTTACAAAATCGCGTCCCTGCAATAAGGCCATCGCTTTGGACGATTGAAGCAGAGCGACAGAAGCTCTTGGTGAGGCGCCAAGAAAGACTGCTTTGCTGTTGCGTGTCTGCTGAATCATAGATGCAATATAGTGCAGCAATGATTTTTCGATAAAGACTTTTGCCACTGTTACGAACATTCCGAGCAATTCGTCGCGTGTAATAACAGGTTCGACACCGGTTAATTTCGCTAATTGCGCATTTAGGTTGTGTCGCTCTAAAATTTCTATTTCTTCCTCTAACGAAGGGTATGGGATCGTTATTTTCATCATAAAACGGTCCAACTGGGCTTCCGGCAGTTTGTAGGTGCCTTCCTGTTCGATAGGATTCTGTGTTGCGAGAATCGTGTAAATATCACTCATCGGGTGAAGGACGCCGTCGATGGTAGCCTGCCGTTCTTCCATCACTTCAAACAGAGCGGATTGTGTCTTAGCCGGCGCCCTGTTTACTTCATCGACAAGTATGATATCGGCAAATATCGGGCCGGGATGAAAATTAAATTCACTTGTCTTCATGTTAAAGACAGATGTCCCGAGCACATCCGAAGGCATCAGGTCCGGCGTAAACTGGATACGCGAGAAATCTGCATGAATCAGTTTTGCAATCATCTTGGCCAGCAATGTTTTGGCGATGCCCGGAACACCCTCCAATAACACATGACCACGTGCCAGAATGGCAGAAAGTATCAGTTCGACAGCTCTCTCCTGACCGACAATGACACTACTAATCGCATTTTTCAATCGCTCTACCTTTTCAGAAAAAAGGAGCAATTCCGTTTTCTCATTTTGATCTTCCATAGAATATTTATTAAAAATGAACAATTAACAATGAACAACAATTAACAATGAACAATGAACAATGAACAATGAACAATTAACCCTTTTACCCTTTTCTACCCGTTCGCCTGTTCGTCCGTTCACCTGTTCACCCGTTCGACCCTTCACCCGTTAGACCCGTTCGACCCTTCACCCGTTCGACCCTTCGACCCTTCACCCGTTCGGCCGTTCGACCCGTTCGACCGTTCGACCGTTCGACCCATTCGCCCGTTCGACCCTTCGACCCTTCACCCGTTCATCCGTTCACCCGTTCGCCCGTTCGCCCCTTTGTCCGTT
>Ga0099364_10005129_pt1 | contig 19553 bp, 13 predicted proteins | sample TergutTh196P3_FD_73070 | JGI IMG/M metagenome (GOLD analysis project Ga0099364, IMG submission 73070) | Microcerotermes parvus P3 segment gut microbial communities from Pointe-Noire, Republic of the Congo - Th196 P3 | ecosystem: Host-associated > Arthropoda: Insects > Digestive system > Gut ... | reverse complement strand
CTTTCATTGCTTGTATGTTGCTGTACATTTGCCACCCTTTCATTCTTTCCGGCCTCCTATTGTGTTCTTCTATTCACAATTATACAGCCTTTATCGTTTTTCATACAAGGTGGCTCAATTTGTTTCCATCATTGGCATACTCTACTTTGCCATTTTTGGATCACTTTAATATACCGCTCACAACCTATTTAATACGCGGTGTAAATTGACCTTTCACTCAGGAGCTATCTAAAATTAGTTCAGATGACAATAAAAAAACAACCGCAGATGGCACTGTCGCTGTATCACTAACAACCATGAAAAATATCGTCGACGCTTTAAGCATATTGCTTCGGAAGCAGAAAAACCCGCCACCGGTGAAGATGACAGGCTTTCCAAAGAGCAGTTGGAGCTTATAAACAAAACAAAAAACATGGACGCCCCCGCTGATGTCCGCGCGCTGCTCACGGCAATGGAAGCATTGGCGCATAGGAAAGACGACAGCGGCGACGGCTAGTCTTGCGGCGGCGTCATCCGCTCCATGTGGCTGTCAGCACCGCTCCGGCATCCGAGCGCAAAAAAAACCCGCCCGGAGGCGGCAGAATAGCTGAACTGAGTGAAGGTGTCCTTGGCGACTTCCTTAGTGCCGAGCTTCTTGTATTCGGACACGGTGCGCCGGTCGGTGTAGAACATTATGGGATGCCGTATTTAGTGAGTATCTGCCTGAACACACTGTAGTATCCACACAGCGTTTCCTGCTCCTCGAACCACCCGCCAACGACTATGCCGGTAGCATCGTCGATAGCAATATGCAGTGTCGCTATTTTGCTGCAGTTTCCGTGGATGTAGTATGCCTTGCTCTCCGACTTGTATCCAGCTATATGGCGGTCGATGGTGCACCTCGTGCAGCCTAGCATCAGTGCGGCAGTATTCTTGTTGCTCCCGTGGTCTGCAAGTTCCTTAATAATTTCATTTTCATTGAATTCTTCCACTGTAAGTTCGATCTTCCATATTGTCTCCACCCCTTTCGTCAGGATGGGATGATTATACCGCATTTGTCAAAATGAGACAAATTCACGTGCGGTTTGGTGAGACAATATCATCTGTGGTTCATATAATGACATGCTCAGGCAACATTGTTCTTGAAAGCATTGAGCTTTGTGGTATAATACACAAGTTAGATTGCATAAAAACCTATGCAACAAAATGGTAGCGCCATATAGTCATGAATAGCATTGTTATTAACTTGCTTTTGCTTCATGGTATCCAATCACACTTTCAATATGCCTTGGACCAGGACTTCAGTGATTATTTGGCAACCGACAAACAAGGAGGATAACAGCAAAATGAAACGAGCAGCAACAATACTAATTGCCCTTATGCTAGTCGTAGGCTTGCTTTCGCTTTCCGCCTGCAACAGCGGACCTGACACGACAAACAGCCCTTCCCCGTCGGGAACCAGCGAATCTGTCAGCGACAACCAAGACGGCACCGAAGTACCTTTCACTTCAGAAGAAGGCAAATTGATAATGGCAACCAGCGCAGGTTTCCCTCCATACGAATTCTGGGAGGGTGGAGCAATTGTTGGCATTGACGCAGAAATAGCAGAAGCCATCGCAGGCAAACTCGGTTTGACGCTGCAAAAAAACGATATGGACTTCACATCAGTCATTTTGGCTGTTACCTCGGGGAAAGCAGATATCGCCATGGCAGGTCTAACCATTACCGAAGAGCGAATGCTAAGCGTGAATTTCACAACGAGTTATGCCACAGGTGTCCAAGCGATAATAGTGAAAGAAGGCTCGGAGATCACTAGTGTTTACGACCTGTATGCAGAAGACGCGTTTTTCAACATCGGAGTTCAGGAATCCACAACGGGCGATCTTTACACCACCTGGGATCTCGAAGATGAAGGCTTGGCGACCATTTTCCGTTTCACTAAAGGTGCCGATGCGGTTATGGCTTTAGCAACGGATAGAGTTGACTGTGTTGTTATTGACGATGAACCTGCAAAGGCATTTGTTGCCCAAATCGATGGTCTGATGATATTAGAGACCGAATTCACCGTGGAAGACTATGCAATTGCAGTCGGTATTGGCAACACGGCGCTCTTGGAAGCCATTGACAACGCATTAACAGAACTAATTAATGATGGCACCGTTCAAAGCATCATAGATAAGTACATCAATGCAGATTAGCTGATTGTTCAAACAACGAACTTGCGTCAGGAGCCGCATCACGTCAGGCTCCCGGCGCATTGTGTATCCAGCCACCTCTAAAGAACTCGCCGGCAACCATTTGCATGTTTTTCTCTTTACCGCTGATAAGCCTTGGGATCAACGGACTGTTGCGGTATAAACCTATGGAGGTCCGAATGTCTCTTTGGTTCGAAAACTTTAAAAAACAGTTTGTACTCAATTTTGTCACTGACAACCGTTGGAGATATCTTGTCAACGGTCTTGGTGTCACGTTGAAAATCACATTTTTCTCCCTGATTTTCGGAAGCGCGATCGGCTTGGTCGTTGCAATCATCCGCTCTACATATGACAAAAACTGGCAGACCATGAGACGCGGTCTGGGACGGTTCTTACTCGGCTTAATTAACAGGATGTGTGAAATTTATATCACGTTAATTCGCGGAACGCCTCTTGTACTCCAATTGCTGATTTTTTACTTTGTCATCTTTGTCTCTATCAGAGACGGCGTTCTTGTTGGCATCCTAGGATTCACAATTAATGCCGGCGCCTACATCGCTGAAATCTTCAGAAGCGGAATAATGTCCATTGACGTTGGACAGTTCGAAGCTGGGCGTAGTTTAGGTTTCAACTATATGCGCACAATGCAATATATAGTTATTCCCCAAGCTTTCAAAGTCGTTCTTCCCACCCTTGTGAACGAGTTCATCGTTTTGCTAAAAGAAACAGCAGTCGTGGGATACCTCGCTGTTCAGGATTTGACAAAAGCTGCGGACATTATTAGAGGCAGGACATTTTCTCCCCTGATGCCATTAATCGGAGCTGCACTCATTTACCTGTGTATCGTCATGCTTTTCACTTTGCTCGCTCAAAAGCTGGAAAGGAGGCTCAGGGACAGTGAACGATAAAATCCTCATCCAGACCAACAACTTGGAGAAACACTATAACAACGGAGAAATAAAGGCTCTTGACGGTATCACCACAGAAGTCCGATCGGGGGAAGTTGTCGTTGTCATTGGTCCATCAGGAAGCGGGAAGTCGACTTTTTTGCGCTGTTTGAATCTGCTGGAGACGCCGACAGGAGGAACGATAACATTCGAAGGTGTCGACATCACAGATAATAAAGTCAATATAAATACCCACCGCCAAAAAATGGGGATGGTTTTCCAGCATTTTAACCTGTTCCCACATATGACGGTGCTTGGAAACATGACCATAGCTCCAACAAAGCTTCTTGGAAAATCAAAGGAAGAAGCCAACAATAAAGCTATGCTGCTCCTCGAGCGAGTCGGTCTCTCTGATAGAGCCGCCTCTTATCCAAGCCAGTTATCAGGCGGCCAGAAGCAACGCATAGCAATCGTCAGAGCATTGTGCATGGATCCGGATGTTATGCTCTTTGACGAACCAACCAGCGCACTTGACCCTGAAATGGTGGGAGAAGTGCTCGATGTAATGAGACAGCTTGCTCGCGATGGGATGACTATGATAGTTGTGACCCACGAAATGGGCTTCGCAAAGGAAGTCGCAACTCGAGCGATGTTCATGGATTATGGCAAAATCATAGAGATAAACAGTCCCTCTGAGCTTTTCCACTCACCAAAAAGCGATAGGTTAAAAAGCTTCCTGGCGAAGGTTTTGTAGCGTATGGTATTCACTATTGAAAAACAGCGTTTCCGGTAGTATAATCATGTAATAGCATACATTACTCTTGATTGCAGGTGTATTATGGACTACACAGATATCGGCTCTTATATAAAAAGCAGCGGACGATGCCATCTGGTGGGCATAGGTGGTGTTTCAATGTCCCCTTTGGCGATTTTACTTTACGGGATGGGTATCGATGTTACCGGTTCTGACATGAACGACAGCGAAGCTATCAGCAACTTGCTCGATATAGGTATTAAGGCAAGCGTTGGACATCGCGTTGACAATATTAAAGGAGTAGACTATGTTATTCGCACAGCTGCTGCCCGCGACGATAACATTGAAATCAAGGCTGCCCGCGATATGGGTATTCCTGTTTTCGAACGCGCAGAAGCTTGGGGTTATTTGATGCGTAGCTACAGCCAAGCTGTGTGCATTTCAGGTACGCACGGGAAAACCACAACCACATCTATGGTTACCCACATCCTGCTTGCCGCAGGCGCTGACCCAACAGTCATGATTGGCGGGAATCTTCCAATCCTCGGTGCCGGTCATCGGGTAGGCAGCGGCGATACCATCGTGCTCGAATCGTGCGAATACTATAATTCTTTCCACAGTTTTTTCCCAACAATTGCGGTTGTACTGAACGTTGACAACGACCATTTGGATTACTTCGCCGATCTGGATGCATTGAAAGCTTCTTTCAATAAATTCGCTTCTCTCGTACCCGATGATGGTACCATAATATGCAATGCTGATGACAAAAACGCTCTGGACGCTTTGATTCCTCTTAAGCGAGAGCTTTTCCTTTACGGGTTTAGCGACCAGGCTCGTCTTCGCGGGATAAATATAAAAGCAGATGGTCGAAACCCTTCGATGGAGGTCATATATGACAATGAGCCTTATTGCTCTATAACTCTTGGTATTCCCGGTATCCACAATCTATCAAACGCTCTTGCCGCAATCGCAGTCGCTATTGATATGAAGATACCAATTGACGCTATCAAGGATGGTCTCATAAGCTTCACCGGTGTAGATAGGCGCTTTGAGTTCAAAGGCTCCATCAATGGAGCTGATGTTTACGACGATTATGCACACCACCCCAGCGAGCTACATGCCCTGCTCGATGCAGTTTCCTCTCTTAATTACGAAAGGGTGATTCTCGCCTTTCAGCCTCACACATACTCACGGACTCGTGCTTTGTTTACCGACTTTGCAACACAGCTAGGCCGTGCCGACATCACTTTTCTAGCGGAGATATACGCTGCTCGTGAATTTGATGACAAAAGCGTTTCTTCTGAGTTATTGGCGAAATCTATCCCCGGGGCGCAAAGCTTCGCCTCGCTTCCAGATTTAGCAAGGGAACTTGCATCCATCGCCAGTGCAGGTGACCTAATACTCATAGTAGGAGCCGGTGACATATATTTAGTCAGCGAAGCTCTGACTAGTGGTACTCTCTCAAATTAACTGTACAGATATTTCAGAGTTTTACGCTACTTAAGGAAAGCCGCTTGGTCACACTCCCTTTCATAATTGTGGAGTCGTAATATAGAGATTAAGCGCTACAAAGCATCGGTTATCGCAACAAAACAACAAGGATGGGTTATGATTAATGAGGTTCAAGAACTGGGAGATAAGCGGATTTGACAGAGACATTGCTGTAAGTTTCTATAAAAAAGAAGGACTCAATCCGCTCATTTCCGTTTTTCTAGCCTCACGCGGAGTTACCAATATAGATGATGCTCGCGAGTTCCTTGGCGATGCTTCCTCCAGGCTTTGCGATCCTTTCCTGCTAAAAGACATAGATAAAGCAATAGATAGGATTAACCGCGCTATCAGCAACAATGAGCATATAACGATATACGGTGATTATGACGTGGATGGCATAACCTCCTGCGCACTGCTGGCGCACTGGCTTCGATCCAAAAATGCTGATTTTGACATATATATCCCCCAACGATTGTGCGAGGGGTATGGTCTCAACACAGCAGCGCTCGATGAATTGAAATCCCGTGGCACAGAGCTTGTAATTACTGTCGACTGCGGTGTTACCGCTATTGAAGAAGCGAAACATGCGAAGCACATCGGATTGGGACTCGTCATCACGGATCACCACGAGTGCAAAGCTGAACTACCTGTTGCAGACGCTGTTGTTGATCCAAAGCGCTTCGATTGCAATTATCCAAACAAAGCGCTTGCAGGAGTCGGTGTAGTCTTTAAGCTCGTCTGCGCCCTTGAACCTGATAAAGACTTTCTTGAACTGCTCGACCTTTATGGTGATTTCGTCGCTATCGGAACCGTTGCAGACGTAATGCCGGTTACAGAAGAAAATCGCGAACTAGTCAGGCGGGGGATTCGTTTGCTGAACAAGAGTCCGCGTCCCGGCATAAATCGCCTTCTTTTGGACGCCTTCCCGGAAAAAATCAAAGTAAACACCGCAACTATTGGCTTCACTATATCTCCTAGACTTAACGCTGCCGGTAGAATGGGCCAGACAGAACTATCTGTAAATCTGCTTATGACCCAGGACGCTATGAAAGCGAAAGAGCTAACCGGCGAATTGGAATTGCTGAACACGGAGCGGCGAAGATTAGAAGTTGAAACATACGAAGATGCGATGTCAATGCTACACAATTACGATTCCGGCGACCCAATTGTTCTGGCGAAAAGAGGTTGGCATCAAGGTGTCGCAGGAATCGTGGCAGCGAAAATGTCTGAGTTCCACAAGCTTCCAACTATTATTATCTGCATTGACGAAGAAGGTCTAGGTCGCGGATCTTGCCGCAGTTTTGGCTCGTTCGCTATTTACGACGCGCTTGAATCCTGCGAAGATATTCTACAAAGCTTCGGGGGGCATCAAATGGCAGCCGGAGTCACCTTAGTTGAAGATAACATTGATGAGCTGCGAGAACGATTTATCAGGCATTATCGAAACAAAGTCGAACATGATTATGAACCTGGCTTGAGTATTGACTTTGAAGTGGAAAAGCCAGAGCTTTTAGCCATAGAAAACGTAGAGTCCATGGAGCTGCTTGAACCATTCGGCAATGGCAACCCCCCTCCCTGTTTATGCATAATGAATGCGTCTCTTGTGGCGATATCTTCCATCGGCGATGGAAAGCATACTCGTTTTAGAATCGAAAAATCCAACAAAATCCTCGACTGCATCTTTTTTTCCATGCCCACCGAAAACTTGAATCTCCGTGAAGGGATGCTTGTGGATGTAGCTTTCGAACCACAAATAAACGAATTTCGAGGACGAACCAATGTCCAGCTTCATGTGCTGGACGTTAGAATCAGCAATAACTAAAACAAACTGCAAAACACTTTGCGATACCCGCAGTCGTTGCAGATAACTGTTTCCTTTGCATCCTACAGAGGAAATGCTTGCAAAGCGTTTCCTTCGCTATCATAAATAAAAATGCCACATAAGGAGGGTACACCAACGTGGGACAAACATCAGTTATCGAAATGGAACATCAACGCAATAGTTCCTCCGTTGATGTAGCCGAGAGATTCCACAACCTTGAGAAAATAATTCTAGATAAGCATCCGGGAGCTGATTTGACGCGCATTAGAGCTGCGTTCCAATACGCTCGCGTAGCGCATGGTACGCAAATGCGCAAAGATGGGACAGAATTCGTCACCCACCCGCTCGCTGCTGCTGAGATTGTCGCCGAAATCGGTCTCGATGAAGATTCATTGTGCGCTGCTTTGCTTCACGATTGCATTGAAGACACAGGAGCAACCCGAGAGGAGATAGAAAAGCTATTCGGTAAAGATACAGCCGAGATTGTCGAAGGTGTCACAAAACTGAGCCAAGTGCCATACTCAAATAAAGAAGAGGAGCAGATGGAGAATCTACGCAAAATGCTCATCGCAATGGCAAAGGACATCAGAGTTATACTTATCAAGCTGGCTGATAGGCTTCACAATATGCGTACCCTGGAATTCCAACCAAAGGAAAAACAAAGGGAAATCGCCCTTGAAACAATGGAGATGTATGCACCAATCGCCCATCGGCTCGGAATGCAGAAAATCAAATGGGAGCTAGAGGATTTGTCCATCGGATACCTCGATCCCATAGGCAGCGATGAAATCACCCAAGGATTAAAACAGCGCCAAATCGAGGACGAGGTCTTCTTAGGCCGAACGCAAACTCGGATCACTGAGCGTTTGCGCGAGCTTGGCATCGAGTGTACCGTACAAGGACGCACCAAGCACCTATATAGTATCTATCGGAAGATGTATGGCGAGAATAAGCTATTGTCTGAGGTTCTTGATTTGTACGCATTTCGCGTCATAGTGAACGCTATTGCCGATTGCTACAATGTTCTCGGATATATCCACGAAATGTACACACCCATGCCAGATCATTTCAATGACTACATCGGAACTCCAAGACCCAACATGTATCAAAGCTTGCACACTAACGTAATTGGTAGGGAAGGCATCCCTTTTGAAGTACAGATTCGCACATGGGACATGCATCAAACAGCGGAATACGGCATCGCAGCCCATTGGAAATACAAAGAAGGCAAAGTCGGCAAGGTCGCCGACGAAGAAAAATTCGCATGGGTAAGGCGTCTTTTGGAATCGCAGCAGGAAGGCGACACGCAAGACTTTCTCCAGGCGCTGAAAGTCGACATGTTTGCTGATCAGGTATTCGTTTTTACGCCAAGCGGTGACGTTGTCAACCTTCCCGCAGGCTCTTCGCCGATTGATTTTGCATACAGCATCCATTCCGATATAGGCAACAAGATGACCGGTGCTTTTGTCAATGGTCGAATGGTGCCTTACGCCCACATTCTCAACAACGGCGATATTGTCAGGATACAAACATCCAATTCCGCTAAGGGGCCTAGCCGAGATTGGTTGGAAATAATCAAAACCGCAGAAGCACGAAACAAGATACGACAGTGGTTTAAAAAAGAAAAACGCGAAGAAAACATAATACATGGTAAGTTGGCATTTGATGCAGAGCTGCGTCACGGAGCTATGCAATTGTCGGATATCATCCGAGATGAGATATTGCCTAAGATCCTTGATCGGCTTTCTTTTGGGTCCCTCGACGAGCTTTATGCTGCAATCGGATATGGTGGAATCACAGCTGTAAAAGTCGTAAACAGAATCCGCGATGAGATGCGTGTTGCAACAAAAACCAAGAAAAGCGATGAGCCTAATATCTCAGAGAAGATACCCGAAATACTAACCAAGCCGATTTTTGGCGTAATGGTGGAAGGTCTTGATAATTGCCTTGTCAAATTCGCCCGATGCTGCGCACCGGTACCCGGTGATTTGGTTGTTGGGTTCATTACCAGAGGTTTCGGTGTTTCTGTCCATCGACAGGATTGCATAAACTATATCAAAGCAATAAAAAAACCGGAAGAAGCAGGCAGATGGGTCAGCGTTACCTGGGCGGACACAGAGAACCGCTCATATCCTTCCGGAATTCGAATCACAGCCCGAAACAGAACCGGTATAGTTGTCGATGTAGCTTCCACTTTAAATGCGCTCAATGTCAGGATAATTTCTTTTCTTGCCAAGGAAGTCGGCAATGGCATCGTGACAGTGTCGGTGGTGGTTGAAGTGAAAAACCGCGATGAACTCGTTTCCGCTATGGCAAGGCTCATGTCAATATCGGGAGTAACAGACGTAAATCGGGCAGACAGTTAAGCAAGCTTAAGAGCAGTAATTAACATTTATCCGCACGCCAGCTTTGCAAGGCTTGGAAAGTCAAATGCATCTAGTCCCATTGCATAATCTCTGTCTGCTATTCTTGCTATTAATTCACATTTTGTTAAAGGGAGATGATAGCGTTGCGTACCATTGTAACACGAGTGTCTTCCGCTTCTGTAGAAATATCCGGTGCTGTGGTAGGCAGCATTGGTAAAGGTTTTCTCGTCTTGTTGGGTATCAAAAAAGACGACACAGAGAACGATGCTATCTGGCTTGCTTCCAAAGTATGTTCAATGCGGGTGTTTGAAGACCATGAAGGAAAAATGAACCTTGACCTTGCTGCTATCGGTGGCAGCATTCTGGTTGTTTCGCAATTCACGCTCTATGCAAACACAAAAAGCCGTAGACCCGGATTTACCGAAGCTGCTCGCCCGGAAATTGCGATTCCTCTGTATGAGGTTTTTATCCAAGAATGCAAAAAGGCCGGATTCACAGTTGAAACCGGCTCTTTTGGAGCAATGATGGATGTCATTTCCGTCAACGATGGTCCAGTAACAATCATCCTTGACACAGAGAGGTTTTAAACATGTCAGTCGTAACCCTCGAGGGTGTTGTAACCACAATAATTTTTTCAAACCATGATAATGGGTATACAATTTTGCGCATTGAAACAAAAGATGGGTTGTCCACTGCTGCCGGCAGCATACCCGGCGTATCTCCCGGTGAACGTCTGGCGCTAAACGGGACATGGATTACCCATCCTCAATATGGGCAGCAATTCAAGGTTGAATCCTATGAAATGAAACCTCCAAGCAACACGGATGAGATATACCGATACCTTGCCTCCGGCGCAATCAAGAATATCGGACCGGCTAAAGCCCGGGATATCGTAAGCAAATTCGGAAGCGACACATTGAGTATTATCGAAAACGATCCGGAAAGACTATCCTCTGTAAAAGGAATCTCAAAAAAAAGCGCGCTTATGATAAGCAATGGATATCGCCGCCAAGCAGGGTTGAGAAGACTCATCGATTTCTTCTCCCTTTATGGAATAACACCGCTTGTAGCAACTCGTGTCTACAAGGACTACGGCGATGAGTCAATCGATGCAATTCGCAACAATCCATACATAATAACATCAGATATTTATGGCGCTGATTTTTCCGAAGCTGACGCAATAGCGATTGATCTAGGCTTCGAGAGCGATTGCCCTGAGCGGGTTTCTGCCGCAATCGTCTTTGAACTAATCCACAATACAAACAACAGCGGTCACGCATTCATCCCTGAAGGGAAATTGATAGCTGCCACCAACCAGCTAATAGGCGCAAACAGCGAAGTTGTCAGGGACGCTCTTGATGCTCTTTGCGAATGCGGTGACATCGTTGTCGAAACTATCGCAGGAGAGATCGCCTGTTATTTGCGCCATATGCATGACGCTGAATACTATACTTCAATTCGGTTGGCAAGCATGTCGAATCCAACCAATCCCCCCGAAACAATACAAGAAATCATCAATGAGATTGAGCGAGAACAGCGAATTTCATATGCCGACATGCAACGACATGCTTTGGAAATCTCTGTCAGCAGCAGCGCCATGACATTAACCGGGGGTCCGGGAACCGGTAAAACTACCACAATTCTTGGAATTCTGAAGCTTTTCGATAGACTAGGGCTAAAAACGCTGCTATGCGCACCGACGGGCAGAGCTGCAAAGCGGTTGTCTGAAACATGCCGGCGCGAGGCCGCAACCATACACCGCATGTTAGGTACCAGCCCCGGCGAAAATGGGATGTTGATCTTCGATCACAACGAATACAATCCTTTGAACGCCGATGCAGTGATTATCGATGAGTCATCGATGATTGATATTTTGCTCATGCAATCGCTTCTTGCTGCAATGAAGCAAGGAAGTCGGCTAGTAATGGTGGGCGACACCGACCAACTACCTCCTGTTGGTCCGGGAAGCGTGTTTGCGGATGTTATAAAAAGCGGAATTGTCCCTACAGTCGCTCTCACCGAGATATTCAGGCAAGCAGAGGATAGCGGCATAGTTCAATGCTCCCATATGGTCAATAAAGGTATCATGCCTGATTTGGCGCATAAATACCCTGATCTTTTTTTCCTGCGAAGGCAATCTGAGGAGCAGCTTGCTCAAACAATCGCAGAGCTTTATGGCGAAAGGCTTCCAAAAAACATGAACATAGACCCATCGCAAATCCAAGTGCTTTCACCAACCAGAAAACACGCTGCAGGTACGATTTCCCTCAATGACAAGCTTCGGGAAGCTATCAATCCACGCAATCCTTTGAAAAAGGAAAAGCAACAAGGTGAGCATTTGTTTCGCATCGGCGATAAAGTAATGCAGATTAGAAACAATTATGATATAATGTGGAAAAGCACCGATGATGGTCTCGATGGAACAGGTGTGTTTAATGGCGATATTGGCACAATTTCCGCCATTGACCTGGAAAAAGAAACTCTTACTGTTGACTTTGAAGACAAATTAGTAACTTATCTTTTCGAGCAACTGCCGGAATTGGAGCCTGCCTATGCTGTAACAGTACATAAATCACAAGGCAGCGAATACCACGCGGTTATTCTTGCACTTACTGCAGGGGCTCCGCAGCTTATGACGAGGAGTGTACTCTACACCGCAATGACGAGAGCAAAAAAACTCTTAGTAATTGTGGGTAGCTCTGAAGCGATGGCGCAAATGGTCGACAACGACAGGCAAAGCAAACGCTATACAGGCTTACGCGCCCGCTTGGCTGAATCAGGAATGCAAAAAGAGAACTGTGAGATAGGAACTGTAAAAACAAAATAAAGACTGCACTATTGAACGCAGCATATTATGTTTTTTGCAGCGGCAGCAAGGGAGGCTGGATTATGGGTTTTTTATCATCATTGCTGGATTTATTGTTCCCTCCTAAATGCGTTTTCTGCGGGAAGGTTCATGCTCATCCGGACGATACATGGTGTTCCAGATGCACAGAGTCACTGCCTTTTACTCTAAATAGCGGTAAGCAAACGGGACTCCATTACGATTACTGCATATCACCTTTCTACTATACAGGAAATGTGAGAAAGTCGATACTCCGCTTTAAGTTTAAAGGCGCAACAGCATATGCAGATGCATATGGCAAGGTCTTGGCTGATTGCATCCGCGAGGATTCTGACCTCAAGTATGATGTTATCTCATGGGTGCCTTTGAGTGACAAACGCGAGCGTTCCCGCGGTTATGATCAAGCGATGCTCCTGGCACTGGCGACAGCGCTGCAATTGGACGATGTGGCTATTGAAACTCTAAAAAAACCGCATGATGTCCGTGCACAGTCTGAATTGTCCGGATTTGATGAACGAAATGCAAACATTAGTGGCGCATATGAAGCAACAGATCCTGAACTTATCGAAGGTAAATGCGTTTTACTGATAGATGATATCGTGACAACCGGAGCCACTCTTTCCGAATGTGCCAAAGTGCTGCTATTGGCAGGCGCAAGCCGCATAGTCTGTGCAGCATTGGCTCGAGGCGAATGATGATATGCATCGCTGATTTGCGCACAACGCTAAAGGGGTTGAAATAGATTATGATTTTCGGCAGAGATATTGGTATCGATCTTGGTACCGCAACCGTTCTTGTATCCACAAGGAACAAGGGCGTTATTCTGCGTGAACCAACAGTGGTTTCAATGGACAAAAATACCGGGCGCTTGCTAAATGTTGGCATGGCTGCTCAACGTATGTTAGGTAGAACCCCAGGCAACATTGTAGCTATTCGGCCAATGCGGGATGGCGCAATATGCGATTATGATATGACCGAGCGAATGCTCAAAGAAATAGTTCGCAAAGTCCAATCCTTTTCCCTGCTAAAACCAAGGATTATCATCTCGGTTTCAACAGGGATCACAGAAGTCGAAGAACGTGCGGTAATCGATGCAGGAGTCGCTGCCGGCGCGCGCAAAGTGTACCTGATGGAAGCGCCTCTCGCTGCTGCAATCGGCGCAGGTCTTGATATCACAAAACCTGATGGGCATATGGTAATAGACATAGGTGGTGGCACAACCGATATCGCTGTACTATCATTGTCCGGAGTAGTCGAATCGGAATCGCTAAAAGCTGGAGGAGATGCTTTTGACGAGGCTCTCATAAAGTTTATTAAGCGCAAACACAATGTGCTTATAGGCGAAACCACTGCCGAAGAGTTGAAAAAAGGAATTGGTTGCGTCTTTCCGCGTTCCGAAGCAGTTGCTGTCGAAGTTAAAGGTCGCTGCCTGCTCACAGGGTTGCCCCGCGTTGTCGCTGTTAGCTCAACAGATACTTTTGAAGCTTTTGAAGAAGTCACCGAGCGAATAGTCGAAGCTGTCCACAGTGTTTTGGAATCCACGCCACCCGAACTAGTGGCAGATATTTCCCAAAACGGTATCATCCTAACCGGCGGGAATAGTTTGCTCTGGGGTTTTGATAGGCTAATCGCAAGCAGAACAAACATTGCTACCCATAACGCCGACGATGCGGATCTCTGCGTTGCCAACGGTCTTGGGAAAGCCCTAGCCTGGGTCGGTGACATGACAGAAGGACCAATCAACCTTTCCAGGCGAAAACAAATGAGGATATGATGTAAAGGAGGCTATATACCTGCGATGGCAAAGAAACAGTTTAAATCTGAATCAAAACGCTTGCTTGATTTGATGATTAACTCAATCTATACTCACAAAGAAATATTTCTTCGCGAACTGATATCAAACGCATCCGACGCAATAGACAAACTGTGCTATATCTCCCTGACCGATGACAAGGTCGCAATGAATCGTGAAGATTTCATGATTAGAATCACAGTTGACAAAGAAGGTAGAACACTCACAATCAGCGATAACGGAGTCGGCATGTCTGCGGAAGAACTGGAGACCAATCTTGGTGTAATCGCACAAAGTGGTTCTCTCCAGTTTAAGAACGATATGGACAACACTGCTGACGATATCGACATCATCGGGCAGTTTGGTGTCGGCTTTTATTCTGCTTTTATGGTCGCACAACGGGTAAAGGTCATCTCATTGGCTTATGGTGGCGATGGAGCCAACATGTGGTTGTCGGAAGGTTCAGACGGCTATACGATTTCCCCTTGGGAAAAAGATTCGCCCGGCACCGACATTATAATCGAGCTAAAAACCGATACCGAAGATGAGAACTTCAGTGATTACATGGAGGAGCACAAACTTCGTAGCATTATAAAAAAGTATTCCGATTACATACGTTGGCCAATCATCATGGATGCGACAAAAAGCCGCCAGATTGAGACAGATGAAGTTGATGACGAAGGCAACAAGAAAAAATCTTGGGAAAGCTACACCGAAGCCGAAGTTGTTAACAGCAGGATTCCCATATGGCAGCGTCCAAAAGATGAGGTCTCAGATGAGGATTGTGCCGAATTCTATAAAGAAAAATTCTACGACTATACTGATCCGGTTGCCATTATACGCGTTTTTGCCGAAGGTACTGTTAGTTATCAAGCAATGCTCTTTATACCTTCAGTCACTCCATACGATTATTTTTCGCGGGAATTCAAAGCAGGTTTGCAATTATATTCCTCCGGGGTAATGATTATGGAGTATTGCTCCGACCTTTTACCTGAGCACTTCCGCTTTGTGCGCGGTGTCGTTGATTCGCAAGATTTTTCACTCAACATATCCCGCGAAATGCTCCAACACGGCAGGCAGCTAAAAGTCATTGCAACGAATATAGAGAAAAAAATTAAAGCCGAGCTAAAGCGGCTTTTAGACGAAGAACCTGAAAAATATGAGACATTCTACAAAAGTTTCGGCATTCAGCTAAAGTACGGTATCGCCGGTGGATTTGGTGCAAACCGCGACTTACTCAGTGATCTCATAATGCTCTATTCAGCCAAAACGGAAAAACTCGTACCCATCGCGGAATATGTTGCAAATATGCCGGAGGAACAGAAATACATCTACTACGCTAGCGGTGAAAGCATTCTGCTACTCGACAAGCTTCCCCAAGCAGAACACGTTCGAGAACACGGTTATGACATATTGTACCTCACAGAAGAAATTGATGAGTTTGTCGTCCGCTCATTGGGTACTTACGAGGAAAAAGAATTCCGCTCGGTGAATGACGATGACTTAGAGCTGGACGATGACAGCAGCAAAGAAGAAATCGAGCATCAGGAAACTGAGAACAGGGATGTTCTGGATTTTGTCAAAGAATCACTTGATGGTAAGGTCGAATCCGTTCGTATTTCCGCAAAATTGAAAAGCCACCCTGTCAGCTTAGCAGCGCAGGGTGAGATAAGTTTAGAAATGGAGAAGTACTTCAAATCCATGCAAGGCAGGCAAGACAATATTACAGGAGATATGAGAGCGCAGCGGGTTTTGGAGCTAAACGCCGGGCATCCCTCTTTTATCATTCTAAAAGATGCCTATGAAAGCAACAAAGAAAAAGCAGCGAAATACGCAAAATTGCTGTATTACCAGTCTTTGCTGACCGCAGGCGTACCCTTGGAAGACCCTGCTGAATTCTCCGAGCTTATCAGCGAATTGACTTTTTCATAACAGCACCATATATTTAGTTTGAACGCTTCTCTCGACATACTTTAGTTAAAACAGCTAAAGTAGATTGAGAGAAGCGTCACCTTGTAGCCTCTTCTTCGACGACTTCTTCACGCAACATCACCCCTACGCTTTCGTAGATTTCGTATCTACCTGAATGATTCCATAAAATCCACTCTTCGAATCCAGCATCATACACTGCGTTTATCTGCTCAAGTATTTCGTTGGCTCCATAAACCTGATAAAAGCCACTTCCCAGATATGACGCTGTGAACGCTTGCAAATATGGTCGCACTGCAGCATGATCCCCATCTTCCGGAAGGCGGTTTCTAGTCATTTCCATGATATTGTAAACAACACCGTATGGATTTAAATCCGGTCTTTCAAACAGCACACCATTTATCATTTGACCGACACCGTTTGACCTGATATTAGCGAAATGAGATGGATATATCATTGGAGATACAGCGTCCACAACATCCCACATGAGTTCCAAATCCTGGCCGATCCCTTCAAAATCACCACGGCTTACAGCAATGATACCAAACACATCAGCAGATAGCCTAGCGCTGGTGCTTTCAAGTTCTGCCCTGATATACTCGAGAAATTCCCGGATTATTTCTGCCTTGGTCTTGCTTTCTGCTCCACCCCCATAGTCTATTTGTCCCAAATTTCCGTCTGCCGGGAATCTGACATAATCCAGCTGAATCTCATCAAACCCAACTTTTGCCGCTTCTTTTGCTACTGTTGCAATATATTCCCATGAATCAGTGTTGTATGGGTTGAGCCAAGCTACGCCGCTGCTATCTGCCCATGTTGCACCATTTTTGTCCATAACCGCGAGTTCAGGATCCAACCTTGCTCTTATTGGGTCTTTGAAGCATACAAGGCGTGCTATAGTGTAAATATCGTGTTTATTCAATAGCGACATGAGAAGCTCAATATCAGAAATCACATCAATGCACACCTCTGCTAATTTCTCGTTGTCGCTTAGAAATGTGATATATCCGTTATCTTCCTTAACGTCTATCACAATAGCATTGATTGCGGATGTGTCGCAGATCCCAATGAGCCATTCTATCTCATCCGAAGCACTTGCCGTCCAAGCATCTATGTAAACCCCCCGTACTTTCACCGCTTGCGTTTTTGCGACGATACTGCTTTGGGTTCCTACAGATATGTTATCAAAGATAATAATCGGAGGTGTATCGCTGGGTTCCTCAGATTCGCTCGGGATAAAAACAGTCTGTGATTCAGTTGAAACAGGCTCGTCATCCGGTGTCTGACCTGGATTTCGCCTTGCAATGACAAATATACCACATGCGAGAATTAACCCCGATGCAACCACAAGGGAGACAATAGGAGCTCCTTTGCGTCCGCGTCGGTCTTTTGTGGCTTTTGCGGTTTGATTTGTTGGCTTAGGCAGAACAATCACCTCCCAGCGGCAATCGAAACAAAATCACCAATACGGGAAATTCTCTTCGAGTGAACATCGCATTATTTCTCCACACTTATGCCATTTAGCTGAAAATATACGCTTGTCTATTGAATATCAATTTGTTTTTAATGGTTTTTTACACTATTATACCCCACTTGTCAAGTTTTTTCTTGATTTTGACAAAAAAACAGGCGTTTTATATTGCAATTCATTGGTTTGCTTGTTTTCTCAGTGCAGTGCATGGATTAGAGAAATATTTCTGTTCCATACCGCTCAGTGGTGCAACCTGTGCCAATTCGCGAGGGTTTCAACATCCCTGTTTGCACTCTGCGAAACAGAAGCATACCTCATCCTATCAGCGTGTCTTGCAGCGCAAGGGAGCTTATATCTGCAAGCAGCTCATCAACGATGCTTTTTTCACCCTATGTTTCAATCAGCGTTATCTGGCAACAGACAAAACTGGTGGACTTTTTTTGCCATTACTGGTATGATTGATACATAATTGTTGGGTGGTGAATATGCTGAGTATAATTGAAACAATCCGAATTTATGCGCCTTTTATTTGGGAGTATGTTGGACCTGCGATAGTGTTCCCTGTGGTGACTTTGATTTGCCTAGCCTATTTCTTTCGATATTATAAAAGAATAGCAGAACCTCTTGCAGGAACCACAGAATGGATTGCATGGGAAATCGAAAGACCGCTTATGACTTTTTTCAAAAAGCGCTACCCAATGGAAAAAAAAGACATAATCCCTTTTTGCGCAATTACCATCGTGTTTTTGTTTCTTGCTCTGTTTCAGCTGGGTGACACTGTGGCACCCCAGAGCTTCTATCAATTCCACCAAAGCAGCGCAAGTGTGATAATCGAATTGGAGAACCCTGTAGAAATCAGCAGCATCATGTACTACACAGGCTTGTGGACAGGTTATTACAAACTCGAAATTTCCAGCGACGGTTTCACTTGGATTGAGCAAATTTCCGAAGAAACAGTTAGCTATGAAGAGAGTCCGACCCCTGCCATGAATCAACCCCATTCTCACCTCTTTAAGTGGCGCTATGCTGTTCTCAACCGCAACAACCCTACAGTGCAATACATTCGCCTGACAGCTTCTCGAACACCATTGGAACTGGGAGAATTAGCGCTATATGGTACAGATGGTTTACTCATTTCCCGCGACTTCATTCTAACAGAGGACGCACGCGAACTGTTCGATGAGCAGCATCTTGTACCCGAAAGACCCGAGTACATGAACAGCATGTACTTTGATGAAATATATCATGGACGAACAGCCTTTGAGCATCTTAGAAATATTAGACCATATGAAACAACGCACCCTCCACTCGGTAAACTGATAATCGCGGCCTCGATACACATTTTTGGTATGACCCCTTTCGGATGGCGGTTTATTGGTGCAATATTCGGTGTGCTGATGCTCTTGGTTATGTATGCTCTTTTAAAAAACATGTTTGGAAAAACACTCATTGCAGTGTGCGGAACACTATTGTTGGGTTTCGATTTCATGCGTTTTACACAAACTCGCATAGCAACAATCGACACATATGGCGTGTTTTTTATACTTTTGTCATTCTATTTTATGTACCGCCACATCACAACAGATCCTGAAGCTCACATTGTCGCCAGTCTCCCCTCTCTTGCACTATCCGGGATATCCTTTGGGCTTGGATGCGCTTCGAAATGGATTGTCCCGTATGCCGGCATTGGGCTGGCATTGATATACACAATTCGCCTTGTCATGCTTGGTAAGTACTACAATGATAAAGGTCGATTAGGCTTTGCGGGATACTTGATTGCAACCTTGCTGTTTTCAGTTGTATTTTTCTTGATACTCCCGGTGGTCATTTATATACTAAGCTACATTCCATACGGTTTAGCCAGGGGTATGACCATTAGCGATAATATGCTTTTAAATCCGGAATACTATCAGATAATATGGGAGAACCAGGTTTCGATGCTTAATTATCACGGGAAGCTTGTTGCAACCCACCCCTATTCTTCATGGTGGTATCAATGGATTGTAGACGGACGCCCGATTT